>Ga0115007_10002770_pt1 | contig 10708 bp, 8 predicted proteins | sample ArcOceMetagenome_2_FD_87166 | JGI IMG/M metagenome (GOLD analysis project Ga0115007, IMG submission 87166) | Marine eukaryotic phytoplankton communities from Arctic Ocean - Arctic Ocean ARC135M Metagenome | ecosystem: Environmental > Aquatic > Marine > Oceanic | place: Arctic Ocean | collected...
AAATTTGAAGAACCATTTACGTTCCACACTTTTCTATGTCCCGCTTGAAATTGGTAACCATCACAATATCTTTTAACGTAACCTGCCCAATTAATGGTGAGTGGTGAGTCTACAATATGTAATAGGTTAAAATAGTTAATCGGTCTTGAGGTCATTGGTGTTCCCGTAAGTAACCAAACACGACCAACCTGTCTAACCATATGATTTACTAACTGAGTTCGTTTAGCCTGTTTATTTTGGATATAGTGGGCTTCATCGATTAATACCAAATCAAACCCCTCTTCTAATATTTTTGATTTAAACTCATCGTCATTTTTTTTAGGTATCTCATGAAAATTCTTTAAGATGTCATAATTGATGATAACAAACTTTCCATCATCCCACTTCTTACCTTCAACTATAGCCACAGGTTCATCAGAGTAATTTTCAATTTCACGTTTCCAATTTAACTTAAGAGATGCGGGACAGATAACTAAAATTTTATTAGCTCCACTTTCAACTGCGGCGATAATCGCTGAGGTTGTTTTACCTAACCCCATATCATCAGCTAAAATATATTTGTCGTTACCTAATAATTTTACGATAGCCTCTTTTTGGTGTTCCATTGGAGGTCTATGATTATATGGTTCCCAATCAACCTCAACTTTTCGTTCGTTGTATGTGATAATATGAGATTTAGGAATCCACATACATTCTAATACCGCTTTATCTAATATTTTACCATAGATATGAAAAGCCTTTTCTGTCTGTGTTAGTAATTTTTCAATGTAGATTTTTTTGATTGGTTGAGGTAATAGTCTTTCTTCCCTTAACTTATCACCAAAGTAAGAATCCAATTCAACCCACTTCCTCGCCACTTTAGGGGTGTTTTCGTGGTTTTTAATTATGTATTCTGCTTGTGAGCGTGATGGTTTATAACTTTTAGTGAAGAATAGTTTTTCTTTACACCCAAGAATATAGTTGTTTCCACCCTCATATTTTTTTAATATTTCTATTGCTTTCTGTTCTGGAATCATAATTGCGCATTATACACAATAATAAACATTAAACTAAACTTAATCAATAGATATTTATTAGTATGAGTAAAAAGAAACAACCGATTAATAGATTAAACAAGTTTTTTTCGTATGATGACTTCGACTTAGATTTATCTATGGGTGAAGAATGGTTACACGGAGATATAAACTTTGATTTAGTATTATTTAGGGTTGATAGGTCTAAAACCGTTGATGACGTTTACGGTGAGTCAGGAAAGGGAGAGATAAAATTCTTATCCCCAATCGAATTCAAAGGGATGGTTGTTATTGGTTCTCCCGATAATAAAACATATTCTAATGGATTGGGTAGAATTTTAGAACCCGGTAATATGACAATATCTGTTTATAAACATCACTTAGAGGAGAAAAATATTGATATAACCTATGGTGATTATATTGGTTATTATGAAACTGAAAGTCGTGTTAGGTATTATGAAGTGGCTAATGACGGTAAAGTGGTGTCAGACAATAAACACACAATTGGTGGATTTAAATCTTTTTACAGAACATTACTTTGTACGCCAGTAAGTGGTGACCAATTTAAAGGAGTATAATATGGGATTACCTAAAAAACATAAGAACGACATTAACGTATACACTGGTAAGGAATTACTGGAAAGAAGGAGAGAACTTTTAGAAGAGATTACAAATCAGGATACTAACCTACCCGAATCTGTACTTCACGAAGATTTAGACTTTGGTATGTTAGAGTTTGTCAAAGACAATCTATTGTTTAAAACAGGTGATGGTGATACTATTAATTATATTCGAAGAATATTAACAATACAGAGATGGTCTGAAATGTCTAATACTTTTCCGTTCACAGATGAAGATGGTAATATAGAATTACCATTTATTGTTGTGATAAGAAAACCTGAAGTACCTTTCGGAACTAACCCATCTTTACAATATACTATTCCCGATAGACAGTCTTTCTTTTACAGACGAGTTCCAACGTGGAATGGAAATAGATTAGGGGCTGATATCTATAAGATACCACAACCAATACCTGTAGACATGTCTTTTGACATCGTTATAGTATGTAATCGAATGAGAGAACTTAATAGGTTTAATAAGAAAATCATGCAAAAGTTTTCATCTAGACAGTCGTATACAAATGTTAAGGGACACTATATACCGTTAGTATTAGAAGGTATTTCAGACCAATCACAGATAGACTCGTTAGAGGGAAGAAGATACTACCAACAATCATATACTATACAATTACAAGGATTTTTAATTGACGATGAAGAGTTTGAGGTTACACCCGCAATTGATAGGACGTTAATAATGTCAGAGTTAATGAGTGACATTAAAGGTCCTTCATCAAGTAAAATACAAAAAGTAATTAAAAACAATATTGAAGTTATCACTGAAAAGTTTTTAGGTGATGGTATAACGACCACATATAAAACACAAAAGAAGGTAAATAACTTATTTTATGTTGAACTTAATGGTTTAGTGTTAGTATTAGGTGAGGATTATTTACATAACGGAAATAGTTCTAATATAATATTCACGACACCACCACCATTGGATAGTGTATTACGTATAGTTTATACTTTTGATTCGTCCTTAAAGTCTATGGAGGGTAAATTTCTAAATATTAAAAAAGAAGTTATAGAATTTGTTGATGGTCAAATGACTTACAACTTAGAACACACTATTGAGGATATTATATTGTTAGACGTTGGTGGGTTATTACAAATTGAGGGTGATTATTTTACCTTTATTAAAGGCGAATACGGTGTCACGGTTAACGAAATACCACCGATTACCACACCAAAGACAAAAATGAGTATTTTGTATTTGACACAAGTCTAAATTTCGTCTCCGTATATATCTCTTTTTATTTTACAGTTATCCCCAATCAACTTCTCAACGAAGTCAAACATCTTTAAACCACCCTTTTTACAATGGTCTTTTAGTAGTTTATGGTGATATTCCGATATTTTTAAATTCTTAACCTTTTTGTTGTCCATTATCTATAGTATGAAAAAAGTATGAAATTATTCATACTCTTAATAAATATTCGGTTTAATAAAAAGTCTTTTAGAATAATCCTGAATATTTATAGTAGTAAAGAAATAAATTACACTTAAAAAAAATATTCAAATAATGGCAAATTCTAACAGAGTTTTCGTCTCACCAGGAGTGTTTACATCAGAAAAAGACTTGAGTTTTGTATCTCAAAGTGTTGGTGTATCTACTTTAGGTTTAGTAGGTGAAACAAAAAAAGGTCCCGCATTTGAACCAGTATTGGTTTCGGGTTATAATGAATTCCGAACAATGTTCGGTGGTTCTTCACCCGAAAAAATGGGCGAAACATTAAAGTATCCATTACCATATTACGCAAAATCTTACCTATCTCAGTCATCACAATTATTTGTGACTAGAGTATTAGGTTATTCAGGTTACAACGCTGGTGATGCACACTCAATTAAAACAATAGCGAATATTGACGTATCAACAATAGGTCAGTCGTTCAATCTAATATCTGACTTTGATGTTGATATTGATAGTAACGGTAGTTTAGATATTTCAAGTTTGGGTCAACCCGAGATTGATTTACTTAACACTTCTTTCGAAGCTAACTCAGGTTCGTCAGTAACGTTTAACAGTTTTGTTGATTCTAACATATCATTAAATAAGTTAATGGTTATGGGACCATACTTTACTGCTTACGATTGGAACGCTATAGGTGTTGATGATACCGATAAGCGTGTTTATGGTATGAGTAACGCTAAATGGGCACACCAATCGTTAGACGCTAACACACTTACTGAAGGTAATATTGCTTTATACGTATCTAAATTTACTGATATTAATGGTGTTGAAAAAGTTAAAGTTGTTGTTTCTAATATTGAAGCATCAAGATTCTCTGACGTACATAATAAGACTGTGGCTATATTACGTTCAAGAGCGGAATACACAGGTGATGATTTAAACTTTAAGTTAAATAGTGGTATTACAATCACTAGTGGTACTGTAGAGTCTAATTCATTATCAGATTTTGATTTATCTTTCACTTCTGTGGCAGGTGCTCACAGTTACACATGTAACTTAGCACAATCATCAAAGAAATTCATAACTAAGGTTATTGGTGAATCGGCATTTGATAAAAATCCTGATAACTATCCTGTTTATGTGGATAAGGTTTATGATAACTATTTAAATTGGTTAATCGCTACAGGAAAGATTAAAGGTTTATCTACAGGTCTTTTAGAAAAAGTTACCGAAGGTTTAGATTTCAAAACGGGTTATACATCTTCTTATACTCCATATGTTGTATCAGAAGTAAGAGGTGGTTTTGTTTCAGACTTATTTAGAGTTATAACTATTTCAGATGGTGATGCATCATCTAAAGAAGTTAAAATATCATTTGTAAATATATCAATAGAAAAACAAGAATTTGACATCATTGTGAGAGACTTCTTCGATACGGATGCGAGTCCTATCGTAATAGAGAAATTCTCAAGATGTTCTATGAATCCTGAAGTACCAGGTTATGTAGGTAGAAAAGTAGGAACCTCTGATGGTGAATACGAATTGAAGTCAAGTTATATTATATTAGAATTATCTGATGACGCACCGATAGATGCGGTACCAGGTGGTTTTAGAGGTTATGAAGTTAAAGATTATAATTTCGCAACGGCTTCTAACCCAAATATTAATTATAAAAACGAATACTATACCGCTGGACAGATTATCGGAGTTGATGAAGATGGTAACGATATAGTAGTAAATTCAGATAAATTAAGAAAAACCTATTTAGGTGTATCTAACACTGTTGGATTTGACCCGTCATTCTTTGAATTTTCAGGGGAGTATGAAGGTGTTGAATTAGTTAAAGGTTTCCATATGTCTTCACAAGCAAGTGGTACTGAATTTATAAAAACACAAGATAACTTTGAGACATCTCAGGGTAACTTTGAAAAATTAGTTGGTTGTAAATTCACAATAGCACCTGTAGGTGGTTTTGATGGGTTTGATATCTTTAGAAAAGAGAGAACTAATTCAGACCAATATATTATAGGTAAATCATCATATGCAAATGCAGGGTTTAACTCTAATGTAGGAAACTCTGATTATTATGCTTTCTTAAATGCTATCATGACATTCAGAAATCCTGAAGCCGTAGACATTAACTTATTTTCAACACCAGGTATCAACTTCTTTGACCACTCATCTTTAGTAGGTGAAGCCGTTGATATGATTGAAGAGGAAAGAGCGGATTCATTATATGTTATCGATTCACCAGACAGGTCATCAGTAGATGAGATTGTAGGTGATTTAGAAGACATTGGTTTTGATTCTAATTACTCAGCAACGTATTGGCCGTGGATTCAGGTAAGAGATACTGAAAATTCAGTACAGGTTTACGTGGCACCAACAGGTGAGGTATTAAAGAACATAGCTTTAACGGATAACGTGGCTTACCCATGGTTCGCATCAGCGGGTTACACAAGAGGTATAGTTAACGCAATTAAAGCGAGAAAGAAATTAACATTAGACGAAAGAGATGAGTTATATGTTAATAGAATTAACCCAATAGCTACATTCTCAGATGTGGGTACTATAATCTTTGGTAACAAAACGTTACAGGTTAAAGAATCAGCATTAGACAGAATCAATGTAAGAAGATTGTTACTACAAGCAAGAAAATTAATTTCAAATGTGGCGGTAAGATTATTATTCGAACAAAATGATGAAATCGTAAGAAATGAATTTTTAGGTTTAGTTAATCCAATTTTAGAAAATATCAAAAGAGAAAGAGGTTTAACGGAATTTAAAGTTGTTTTATCATCTTCACCAGAAGATATTGATAGAAATCAGTTATCAGGTAAGATATACATTAAACCAACAAGAGCTCTTGAATTCATTGATATTGAATTTTTGGTAACACCAACAGGAGCATCTTTTGAGAATATTTAAAAAAATTATAGAGGGGAGGGTTTCCTCCCCTTTGTATATATAATATATGAAACAAACATTAATAGAATCAGAAATCAAAAGACTTATGGAAATCATGAGTGTTGAGGTGTCTGAAGGTTTTAACGAAGAGGGTTTACCTGATTTTAAATATTACGCATTTGATTGGGATGATAACCTAATGTATATGCCGACTGAAATCATGGTAAAGACTTTTGGTGACCAAGAAATAGGAATGGGTACTGCAGACTTCGCGGAACATAGAGCAAAAATAGGTAAAGAAGATTTTGACTTTAAGGGTCATACTGTTGTAAATTTCGCTGAAAATCCTTTTAGGAATTTTGGTGTTGACGGAAACGACCAATTTGTTAAAGACGCATTAGTAGCTAAGACAGGTCATTCATGGGCTGACTTTATAGAGTGTATTAATGGAGGTTCTATATTTTCAATCATTACGGCTAGAGGACACGACCCTAAAACACTTAGAGATGGTGTAGAATCTATTGTAAAAGATGGTAAGGGTGGTTTATCATTCGAATCGTGTGTAGAGTCACTTAAGAGGTATAAAGGTATTATCGAAGGTGATGGTGAAGAATTATTCCAAGAATATTTAGACCTATGTAGATTTCATCCAGTTTCTCACGGAGCGGGTAGTGCGGCAAATCCTGAGGAGGAAAAAATTAAAGCATTAGAATTATTCATACAACACGTAAATGCATTATCTGAAGAGTTAGCGGTTACGATGGAGTTAGAAAATGACATTAAAAATAATTTTGTCCCGATGATTGGTTTTTCTGATGATGACAAAGCAAATGTCGACAACGTGAAAAATACTTAGAAGATAAAGGAGAAGAAAACGTCAATGTGTATTACACTAAGACAAATAAAACAAAAATGTAGATACTAGAACTAGTATACTAGTATTACTTAAGAGATTTTTTATATAATTATATTATATAAGTTATTATATTTAAGTGTTTATATGTGAGTTATACTGGAACTAGTTTAAACAATAAAATTAAAAGTGTCAACTAATTTAAGAAGATTTTTACATTACTTGATATTTATATTTAAATAAGAAACAAATTAAAAAATATACAAAATGGCTGATTTATTAATGAAAATGCCTGTTCCTTACGAACCAAAGAAAAAGAATAGGTTTATTTTGAGATTCCCTTCAAGTTTAGGGATAAATGAGTGGTATGTAAGTACTACCTCAAGACCTTCAGCGAACATAGGTTCAGTTGAAATCCCTTTTTTAAATACCTCGACATTTGTCGCTGGTAGATTTAATTGGAACACAATGAATGTTACGTTTAAAGACCCTATTGGTCCTTCTGCGGCACAAGCACTAATGGAGTGGTTTAGACTTCATGCTGAGTCCGTAACAGGTAGAATGGGTTACGCTGCGGGATATAAAAAAGATATTGAATTAGATATGTTAGACCCAACAGGTGTTGTGGTTGAGAAATGGATTATTCAAGGAGCATTCCTAACGGATTTAAACTTCAATGACTTATCATACTCTGATGAGGGATTAGCTGACATTTCAGTTACATTGAGACCTGATAGATGTATATTAGTATACTAAAAGTATAACGGCCATAAAATTATAAGAAAACCTACATTGTGTGGGTTTTTTTATGCTTTACAATGAATGTTTATAAGGTATATTTAAAACAAAGCGTTTATTATGGACCAACAGAATTATAAAATGGAAGTAGCATTTGATGTTATACCACTACCAACTAAGGGAGTGTTTTACAAAAATGGTAAAGATACCTTAAAAGTTTCTTACCTTACGGCATCTGATGAAAACATCTTAACATCACAAAACTTAATACAACAAGGTTTAGTGATTGATGAATTATTGAAAGCTAAAATATTGGATACCGATATAACTGTTGACGAACTACATAACTCAGATAAAGAAGCCGTTCTTTTATTTTTAAGGAATACGGCCTACGGTCCAGAAATTACGTTATCGGTTACCGACCCTGATACGGGGGAGTCTTTTGAAATCGAATACGACTTACAGAATATTAAATACAAAGAATTTAATTTAATATCGGATAGTGATGGTTTATTTGATTATACACTACCAATGACTAAGAAGGTTATTAAATTTAGGTTTCTTTCTCCTGAGAATGAGAAGGAGTTGGAACAAATTAACGAAATCTATAAGGATATGTTAGTTAAACCAACAGTGACAAAACGTTTGGAAAAGATGGTGATTTCAGTAGATGGTGAAAAAGACCCTATGAAGATATCACACTTTATTAGTACGATACCAATTAAAGACTCACAAGGATTTAGGAAGTACGTTACAGACAACACACCAGGTTTAAATAAGGAGGTAGAGGTAACTTTACCTTCGGAAAAAAAAATATACACATTCTTTAACCTTGACACAGAGTTTTTTCGTCCATTCTACGGAATATAAAACATCTGTATTAGAAGAAATCTATTATTTAGGAAAACATTTGAATTTCACTTATAGTGATATTATGATAATGCCTGTTTACGAAAGAAAGTTTTTGGTCAATATGTTGGTTGAAGAATTTGAAAAGAAAAAACAGGACCACGAAAACGCAAAATCTAAAAACTAACCCTTAAAACTATAGTTAGTATTGTCACATAAAAAATGGTTGAGCGATATTTATTGTTATACTAAAAACATACAATGGATAATAAGGTAGATTTTAAATCACTTTTAGCGAGAATAGAGAAAATGGATAGCCAACAGGACAAAGAAAAGGCAGTTCATGAATCGTTTAACAAATACTCCAAACTTTCAGATAGTAATAAACCTACTTCGAATACTGGGGTGTCTGGAACTATAAGTTCCATAAGTAGTTTTGTTAAGGCTTTGGATACGTCTAACCGAACAGTGGTCCAATTCGATAAGAATCTTTTAGATATGACCGCTGATTTCACTAATTTTGTTAGTTCGATTGCGAGCATGGATTTTTCAAAGATAATGAATGGTATGTCGGAAATGGCTAAACCCTTTTTAGAAGTTGATTCAGCTCTTAGAAATCAAGTAAATAAATCCTTAGGTCTTACTGGTAATTTAGCTCGTAATCTTAGAACTGACATCATTGAAGTTAGTGAAGATACCATGAAGTATGGTATTGAAATGAGTCAAGTTACTGATACGTATTCTAGTTTTGTAACGGAATTAGGTCGTGCTCAACCGATTAGTCGGGAACTTGCAACCAATATGTTAATGGTATCTAAAGGTGCTGGTGTTAGTGCGTCACAAGCGGGTACTTTCTTGGCTAAATTAGAAGGTTTTGGTGTAGGATTAGAAAAAGGTCCTGATACTCTTAAAGAGATGGCAGGGACCGCTAGAACTATGGGGTTAACCACTAACAAGTTTATGGCTTACGCAGCGGAAAACTTGAAGATGATAAATACATTAGGGTTCGACAAAGGAATACAAGGGTTTACTAAGATAGCTGCAAAGGCGTCGTCAATAGGGTTTAACTTATCAACGGCACAAGCATCGGCTGAAAAATTATTTGATATAGATGGTGCGGTCGAAATGGCGGCACAATTAAATGTGTTAGGTGGTGACTTTGGTCGATTAGGTAATGCTATCGATTTAATGTTCATGCCTACAAACGATATGGAAGGGTTTACGAACTCTCTATTAGACGCAACGAAACAATTTGTTTCGTTCAATAGTGAAAAGAATTCATTTGACGTTAGTCCGTTAGATTTAAGGAGGGCTCGTGAGTTCGCTAAGGCGACGGGAATGTCAATTGAAGAAGTTATTGAAAGTGGTAAAAGATTATCTAAAATGGAGGTTATTAAAGATAAAATATCTTTTTTACCTAATCTATCTGAAGAGGAGAGAGTCTTAATAGGTAATTTAGGGTCAATTAATGATAATGGAGACGTAACGATTAAGGGTAAGGTTGTTAATGACATGAAAAGTAATGAAATAACAGATGCACTTAGAAGTATTAAGCAAGAAAACAATAAAGGTAAAATGACCGAAAAAGACATATTAAACGAACAGTTAAATATGTTTAGTAAAATGAATTACTACCTAAAGGCTATCGCATTACAAATTGGTGGTGGTGGTGATAATGGTGGTTTATTTAATGTTTTAGGTAATGACTTGAATGATTTGGTTTATTCTATTGTTGGTGAAGATAGTGAGAAACGAGATTTAATGATGGATAACCTATCAAGTATGTTCGTTAAGGGTGATACTTCAGGGGTACTTAGTAAGTTAGGTGGTAAGGTTGAAACCAACGAACAACAAACGATTTATGACTCTATAAAGAGAAAAATGGAGTCTGTTCAGGCGGAAAGCGCTAAATGGAACTCAGCAAAATCAAAAAAATGGAATGATGGGGTTACTGGTAGTCTAAAAGGTGCGGTGATTAAAAATGAAGTTAATGTTGCGGCACCTAATGTGTCATTGTATCTTGATGGGGTTATGCATAAACTAAGTAATGACGAACGTAAGGCTTTAAATGAATTGACCGTAAAATATAAGATGAGTAAATCAAATCAAGGAGATACGTCGACAAACCTTACTAAACAGAAATAAAAATAAGTAACAATACTATATATATAATATGTCTAATTTAAGTTTTACTAATACACAGATACTAAGGAATACCTTACTCAATAGGAATTTAGACGATTCTTATGGGGTTAGTAGTACACTTCCTGCGAATTTTACTAATTCTGCGTATGGTATCCAAAGTACTTCAGACATT
>Ga0115007_10002771_pt1 | contig 10708 bp, 7 predicted proteins | sample ArcOceMetagenome_2_FD_87166 | JGI IMG/M metagenome (GOLD analysis project Ga0115007, IMG submission 87166) | Marine eukaryotic phytoplankton communities from Arctic Ocean - Arctic Ocean ARC135M Metagenome | ecosystem: Environmental > Aquatic > Marine > Oceanic | place: Arctic Ocean | collected...
ACCTTCTTCTTTGGATCGGACATGCCAAATTGTATATCCCAATAAAGAAAGTGAAAATACAAAAAAGAGTAAACTTACTTTCAATCGTCGTTGTTTTTTTTGATCACTACGTTTCCCATACTTATTATCAAATTCTTCTCCTCCTCCTCGTTGTTGTTGTTTTCGGGAAGTCTTTCCTACTAATTGCGACGAAGAAGAGGCGTTGTCGACAACAGAATCACCTGGAGGCATTAAACCACCAGAACCAGAAACTCGGTTGCCTCTGCTGTGAACGGCGCTGGACATGTTGTCGTTATTTGTTCTATTCTTTAGTATTGTGTTGTATCAGTTAATTCTTCGCTTTTCTGTCATGCATAGTGGGCGATCGAGCATCAACCCTCTCTTTCTTTCTTCTTTTTTTGTGTTGTGCTTTTATGGACTTTAAAGGCGTCGTTAACGGTTTTGGAGTCTTGGAGGATTTTTTATAGCGTGATCGGCGATCGATCCGATCGAGCGCACTTTGACACTGTTTCAGTCTTTTTCTTCACATTAACTGTACATTAGATTTGGGAATTTGGTTGCTACTACTGTAGTATGATGAAGACCAGATTTTTTCAACAACGCCCTGGCGGGAAACAAACTAGGGAAAGTCCTAATACTTGAAATTAGGGGGATGTAGATGCACTAATAGCTAGAATAATATTACTGTATAACTAATGAGTTGATTATTTGCAACAATGAATTGAAAACTGACACGTTGTTGTCAAGCTTTCATATTTATTTATTTATATATTTATTTATTTATTCATTCATTCATCTGGCTGTTGTTGTGTGAGAGGAGTACAGGTTACAGTCGGAATCGCAATATGTTCTGCAGCACTACGTTCATCCTTCAACAGAATAGGTAATACGTTAGAAACATGTCTCATGGTTGGTCGTCCGTGAGCACATGTCCATGGCATATCAACGTATGCCAATTTTTGTACTATATTGCTCATCTCCTTTTGGGATAAAGCAGTTCCAATCATGACACTGGTCCGACACGCACGACTGGCAAACATAGCAATTGCCTTAGGTAGTCGTGCTAGGATACGATCAGCATTATCTCCCTGTGTTGAGGTGGCGTTGGTGTGATTACGAACGGCGTTATTGCCGTACATACCAAGCCCGTCCGTTCCAGTTCCACCCGATCCTGCATCATAGGAAGATCCTTCGGTTAAAATCGCACAGAGAGCGGAAACATCTGAAGGACCAAACTGTTTTTTTGTGGTGAAGGAAGAAAAAGCAAAAGTCGTTAATAACAAATACAAATACGCATTATTTTTCTTGATTCAACAACAACAACAAATCCAGCTCAATAAAGGAAAATATGGAACATACCTGAACCGCCTTGCGTCCTTCGTGAGCACCTGAATGAGGAAGTGCTGTCAGCGACAAACGATGACGAATAGGAGCCTCAGCGTCAAAATTAAAACGAAATCCATTAGCTTGGAATATATCCATATGATCTAAGACGCAAGCTTCTTCGGATGGATTCAACTCGAGACGTAATGGTTGGATCAATGGTTGCTCGTGCATTACCGTTTTCTTACAAAGTTCTTCAAAGTGGTATCGTTCCTCACAAGCGTGTTGATCTAATATCCAAAGATGATTTCGGGAACATCTAGCAAGAACAAAACCAAGATTGAATTGACCAATAACTTGCATTCCATCGCGAAATGTTGACTTGGATATTCGAATAAAAGGATTCGAAGAATTCCGATCATTGTCATCGTCGTATTCATCGTCAAATCCAACTTCCTTGTCAACTTCGTTCATCGTTTTTTGAGGACTTTCCTCTGTACGACGTGATGATGTATCCTCCATGATCGAAGTATTGCCGTCGTCGGATTTAATAACGAGATTTCTTCTAATTTCATCGATATCATGTTTGCGTTTGCGCATATTCAAACGCTCCAAACGAGCATTATAGCAGACATCCTCGGTCGAATTAAATGATTCCCATACTACGACTTCGTCGTCAGCAGCGTTAGAACAATCGTCACTTGCATTTGCAATTTCCGTATCCTCTTCTTGTTTCTCGTTGGAATTACTGGGGCTTTTAGTTTCGCTGTCTAAGGGGAGTGGAACCGATGATTCGATATCATCCTTTCCATCCGCAACGGTACTCCGGGATTTACGAACCTTTCGACGAACACGTGTATTTGATGATTGAGAAGTAGTAGTAGAGGATGATATTTTGCTTGAATCTTCGCCGTTTTTACTATAGTTCGATCGCATTTGGTTTGAAGTAGGAATAGATGCAGATTCTTTCGTTTTATTGTTGTCGGATTGGAATGCAAATTGCTGTAAATTTCCCAATAGCGGACGACGACGTGCAGAAGAAGAAGAAGACGACGACGACGATGACGCAGTGGAAGAGGAAACCACTCTCGATGATTGTTCGTTTGATTTATCGATTGTTTGTTTTCCGTCATCATTATCGTCCTCGGGTTCAGTTTCTTTTCTATAGGATGGAGAAGATGTAGCAACGGAAGGAGATTCCATTGTAAAATCATCTTCGGGTGTTACTGGTTCTTGCGTTCTCGCATTGTCCGACGACGATACTTCTAATCCGATAGAGATCGACCGTGAGATCATTGTTTGTAACGCTTCCTGTTCTAACAGTCCTCCTTCGCCGTTGTCATCGTCGGCACGATAAAATTTTGCTTGGATTTCATTCCATCTACATCGTTCTAGATCTGATATTTTATCCACCGGGGGGAGTTGCTGTTGTGTTGCTTCATTATCATTAATCGTCAACGCCATATCCTTTTCATGTTCTGACACATCTGATTTATTGTTTGTTTCTGTCGTAGAAACTCTTTCCTCCTCGAAGTGTTGCGAATCGGAAGATGGAGAAGTTTTTGTCTCCTCTATTTCTTCTTCTACCGGCAATTTTTTTGCTTTTTTCCGAGTACGATCATTTTCCGTTGATTCCTCTCCGTTGTTCGATGCCGTTGTGGTCTCCCCCGCTGTCGTAGCTGACGGTTTCAATACAACAGTAGATAGCTTCGTCTGTTTCAGTGGACGACGAGCATCCATTTGTTCGTCATCGTTGTTGAGTTCATTAGTTTCTTGTTGCCGTTGCTTTTGTCGTCCAGCTAGATCATGCTGCATCTTCGCTTGAGATAAATCATGAACGAATGCAAATCTTCGTTTGTGTTTCTGCTGTCGGTTACCGTAATCGTCGACACCATCATCATCGTCATCGTCATCACTGTCCTCATAATCTTCCTCGTCGACCTCTTCCTCAGTAACACCATTACCATTATACATCTGAGACAAGGGACAGGTAATATCATGACCATGTTTATATGAAGGACCTCTTGCACATCTTCTGCAACTAGTATTAGCGCCGGTACTTTTACCGCCTACGCTTACTCTTGCTGATGTTATTCGTTGTTGTTGCTGCTGCTGCTGCTGTTGTGATGACGGCGATTGCTGCTGATTTTGCTGTTGCTCATTCTGACTCTGCTTATTCGGATTATTTTGCTGTTGTCGTTGCGTTTGCGCTGATGACGATAAACTTGTTGTTGTTCCTCCATCAACGAATATACCAGATGATTCGTTCGACCATAGTTTTGTTACGTGTTCTTCAATAATCCCTAACAGATCTAATTCATTTGTAAATAATACTGTACGTTTATCTGGTGATAAATTAATATCAAATGAATTATTTGGTAATGTAAATTCTAATATAGCGGATGGTTTTTTTTGTTTATTATTAGTAGTGGTAGAATTTGAATATGTTGTCCATAATTTACGTAATAATGTTGTTACCTTAGGTAGATCAACAACACGACCATTAATACTGTAATACTGTACAGATCGGACCCGGTCACTACTACCACTACCACTGCCACTACCACCAGCTGTCGACGATGAAACTCCTCCTCGTTTTTGACGTTGATGTTTCTGTGCAGCTGCTGCTGCCGCTATAAGTGATGGTTCAATAGAGATCAGTCCTCTGATCCCCCAATTGTAACAAACATCATCGTTTTCGTTTTCATCATCCACTTCTTTTTTCTGTTGTTGTTGTTGTTGTTGTTGATTATTATTACTATAATTATTATTATTATTTGCATTTGCATTTATATTTTTAAAATATGATTCTAATGAAAGTTCTAATGATGATATACCACGATCAAATGCTGCTCCTAATAATGTTGATGATGTTTCTTTAATTGATACTGATGTTGATGATGTTGCTAATGCAACTTCTTCGCGATTATTATTTATATCCATTAAACAAAAACATACACCAACATTAAATATACCATAACTTTCAACTAATTTAAATATTTTAGTACGTTCTTGACGTATCCGGCGTGTTATATCAGCCCTGCGTGCTGGTAAATTACCAAATGGTTTAACAACAGCAACTGTTGTACCAACCTTCCGTGCTAATAATGTATGTTGTTGTTCTGGTTGTTGCTGTTCTGGTTGTGCTGATTTGTTATCATTATTGGTATTGTCTTCTGCTGTTATTGGTGGTGGTAATTTACTACTACTACTACTACTACCACCACCACCACTATTTTTATCAAAAGTTAGTTTTGTTGCTAATTCATCATCTTCTGTTCTTGATGCAACCACCAAAGAATCACTAACACATGACATTGCAAATAATGCTTCACCACGAAAACCCATTGTTAGACCTGTACCAGTATAGATGTCATCAATTGTATCAATTTTAGATGTTGCATGACGTGTTGCCATGTATGGACGTGATCCAATTGGTACACCATTCCCATCATCTGATACTTCAATTATATCTAATCCTTGTCCAAATAAACGGACTGATGGTGGTGGTTTTTCATCAAAAATTGAATGAAAAAAAAGTTGTATAGGTGGACGAAAAAGAAAAGAAAGAAAAGAAAAACGAAATTGAAGGAAAGGAAAGTGTTTGTGTGTGAGAGGGAGAGAAATAATAGGGTACAAAGTATATATAGAATGACGAACAGAACGTATCAAATCAAAATCAAATCAAATAACTTACTTTTAATTGTTGTACTTTCAGCATCTAATGAATTATCAATTAATTCCTTTACAATACTAGCTAAATCAGATATAGCCTGTTCAGCTGTTATTCGTCGTACTGTATCATCATCAAGACGTTTTATTTCAGATGTTTCTGGTATTATTAATTGCAATTGTTGTTGTGATTGTGATTGTGATTGAGGTTGAGGTTGTTGAGGGGTTTTTTCTTCGTCTTCTTGCTGTTGCTGTTGCTGCTGTTGCTGCTGTTGCTGCTGTTGCTGCTGTTGCTGCTGTTGTTGTAGACTCGCCATATTATGATATTATTCCCGATCGCTCACGTATTCTTATTCTCTCTCTGTAGTATATTTCTTCCTTTTCTCAAAGTGCAGTGCAAATGAATGCATACAGTACATGTGCGATATCAAAGAATGGTTTTTTTTTGTGTGTAAAAATGTTATCTATTTTATGTGTTGGTCTTATCTTTAATTGAGTAACGTTAGACAATTATAAAAAAGGCGAAGAGAAAAGCGAAGGTTGATTGAGATTGTATGATGTATTGACTCGTACTATATCAGTGTATTGATAATATTTTCAATTTTGATTTCTATTCGATTCCAATTTGATTTCTATTCGATTCGATTCGATTCGATGATTCGTTGCTTAGGTAGTATTAGTATTTAATATCAACGTACAGTAGGTAGTCGCTACAGTTAGTTATCGTAGCTTTTGGGGAGATTGTGTTCTCTTTCTTTCTGCTTTGAGAAACAACGACTAGTCTTGTGAATCAAACTGAACTAGCTGAGCTATCCTAAGTCTTAAGTTAGTATGTAAATCTACTACTAGTAGTAGCGTGCGTATTCTTAAACCAAAAGTCGAAGAAAGAGGGCAAAAGCGATATCCTTCGTCGAGAGCATAACAATGAGATGCAAAGAACAATGATAGAATATAGCTCACCTGTGTAAATAATAACGCTAGTGTAAAAAGGGCTGTAAAATGTTACTAAAATGAACCAACACACTTGTCTCCGACGTCACTTTTAAAGCAAGAAGACTTGAGATTTATTACCGTAGGGGCGCGCTTAAAAGTTCAATATCACAGGCCATAACTAGAAAAATGAGCTATTGTACTATCTCTCTATGTATCTCAATTACTTAACGTGATTTTCCACAACAACAAAACAATTCCTTTTTTACTACAGTACTGTACAGTTGTGATGAAAATATTATATTTAACCGCCTACAATGTATTCCTCCCGTGTACCGCAAACTTAGCGTGAGGTTTTGATGATCTGATCGATAAGAATTTACACGATAAAAGGACGGTTTTTTGTATACTAGAAAAATAAAATAAAAAATTAGTATAAATAATTTTATGATTTCGACTATTTTTCTATCAAAAACCGTGCTTTTATCGTGTAAATCCTGATCTCGCAAAATCTCACGCGCTAAGTTTGCGGTCCACGGAAGAATAATATTAATCATCGATCGACTGTAACACGACAACGTGTAAATTGAGACAATATCTGTCTACTAGTATGATTTTAAATGGTTGGTTGAAAATCTTTGTTGGTGGTCGACTTGATCGATTAAAAGTTCTCTGTCCATGCATCAGTCACTCATTATATTTATTCGGTTGCAAGACAGAACATCATACACCGTATTTTGCCACCTGGAATGATTTTTTGTGATTTTTTATTTCGTCTGTTTGTTGGCGTTGATTGAAGAGATGATCACGACACTCCCTTTTGCCCATCACAAACGAGTAGAACAGATCTCCTCATCATCGACGGAAGATTTATGTTCAGATCAGAAGCTAACGTGCCGCTACTACATTGACTACCTTTTTCTCTCTCTTTGTCGTCGAACTCCAAACTCGGTTCACTTTTCTCATCGATCATTTAGTCAAGAAGAAAAAAGTCATACCCCACCCAAATACTTTTCCATTGATCCTAAGATATATCCTATTTTTTTTAGAATACATCAATACATCCATCGTCGACGAGTTTCATCGCAACAACAACAGCAATTATAGATTATCAATCATGTCATCGTCAATGATAGTACTACTCGTCGCGGGAGGAGTATGTTTGGCCGGTAATGCATCGGCATTTGCTCCATCTTCTACTTCGAATGCTATGAGAACATCAGTATCATCACCTCTTCAAGCAACGAAACTTTTGACAAGTATTCCAACTATTCCTAATCCATTTCAACAATTACCATGGAATGTAGAAAAGGCACAAAAACGTACTGCACGCAAACTGAAGTTGGAACGTTCTAAGTTACATCGTGAATTAGGTATTGCGGAGGATGCAACATATGAACAAATTATTGAAGCAACACAAATTTTAACTGCACGTGCAGAAGGTGATAAAAAACGTGAAATTCAAATTGAGGTTATTAAAGATAAAATTTTACAAATTCGATTAAATGAAAGATTAGCTGGATTAATGTCTGATATTGTTACCAAAGATGCAAAAGCACAATCAGGATTTGAATCAACTGGGTACGTTTTTGTTTTTTTTCGTTTTCTTTTTAGTTCTATTTTCGTTACAGTATTTATTTTTTGCTTTTAGTATTAATGCTGTTGCTATTGTGTGGGTGTGGGTGCGGGTTTATCTGTTATCTCTCTGATGGATTTTTAATGCAGGCTTATGTATTACCTGGAACTGTCGTCGGTTTTTATTCTATCACTTTCTTCTCTCTCTCATTCATTCATTTGTTGTCCCTTTCTTATACTTCTTTTTTCGTCAACGTCATCGCCTTTTTGTCTATTATTACTATTCAATAATCGATCTTATTACAACACACGCAAACCAAAACAGAAATGCAATGGAAGATGGGATTATGGAGGCAAAAGCGGAGCGATCGAAGGATACGAGTTGGAATGCACCAGCATGGACAAATGGATTGGTTGTTAAGCCTGATCAGGCGCAAATCAAGGGACAGGTCCGTCTTTGGGGTATCCTTTCATTGATCGGATTAGCATTACCACCATTCATTCAATATTCGAATCGTTTTACATGGTTGGTTTGTATTGCACAATTATCATTCCGTGGTATGCCTAAAGAACAATTAGAAGGTGGTGGTATTGCTATGTCATTTGGTGGCGGACCAGGTTCTAAGTCACATATCAAAACTGCATGGTTACTTGGATTGGCAACCTCCCTTGCTGGTGCATTCTTAACGTACGGGTTGATGCCAAATTGGGCAAAAGGTCAACGTATGACTCCAATTTGTGTTTACACGATGAGAAATTTTCTTTACGGAACTGCATGTTGTTACTTCCAACCCTACAAGAATAAATAAATAAAAGAGAGAGAGAGAAAAAAAAGGAGAGGTAGTACACGTAATAGTAATCAATAGATGCACGGTAGTACCAAAAGATTGTTGCCCTATTTTGCTCTGTCGCTGATACAATGAAGATTTTTTTAGTACTATTTTCGTTTTTGTCGTAACAAGAAAGAAAAGAGAAACAGAATTTGATGGACTTAACATTAGTAGTGAAAGAATTATTATAACAATATAGATAATGATTTTATTTGTTTGTTTTCGTGATTGGATGTTGAATTTTATTTTTTTATTTCTGAGCAGTATTTTAGCATACCATTGCATAGCATAGGTATAAGCTTAATTAAATGCTTGCCACAAGGTTAGCAGTAATTAAATATGGATAGCTATTATCTAGGAGCACTATTCCAACCATGTCATCTAACTCAACAAATAAATACTAGCTTTATAGATCTACCCACAAAATTAACCAAGTAGTACAAAATTGTGTGTGAACATCCTATCCACAGAGTAGTGGTCTCCACAGATCAATAATATTGATCTGTGGATTCTGTGCAGCTTATAGCAGCAGCTACATGCTGGTGTCATTAATTATCTTGTTGTTTTAATACATACCAGTGAATGTGCTTTTCATGCTGCTGGTGAATGTACGTGCACTTTTAGCTCTCTGACTAGCATGGTGAGCTTCTTGCTGTTGTGATTTGAACAGCTGGGCTTAACTGAGCTTTGTGTCTTTCCAATGGTATTGTTCTTTGTACTGGTATTGGGACTGGAGTTGGTTCCAGACTTGGTTCTTGGGGAGGCGCGTGACTTACCGGTTGCGCGACTACCCAGAATCTTAATGCTATTGCATAATAATACAATATAATAATAAGCACATGTCCAGGATTTCAAACTTTGCCTGCATATATATTTTCTGTTTTGTATAGGGTTGACCTTAGCTGCTAGGTCTTCTTAAAATGCTATGAATATTACAAAATAAATCAGCAACAATACATCATGGCATTTTTGACATTGATGTGTCAAGGCAAGGCGTGATTAGAAAAGGAGCTTTTTCGCGCAATATTACAACACAACAATGCAACAAATATTAGAAAGTTCACTACTACACTTACTTGTAATGATCTATCTTCCTTTTGATTTTCAGACAATGATGTCTACTCAAAATCTCACACATGCAGTATAAATGATTATAGGCCTGTTTGTTCTCATGAAAATGAGTGGGGGTAGGTACACAAATAAATAGACACACAAGAATCATAATAAGCATACAGATAGATTCATGATTTTTTCTGTTCCTGCTACAAATAATAAAGATAGAAGCAGTGGCTCATCTTGCACGTGCATGGTGGAGGTACCATGTACTGAAAATAACCTTTTGTTAAACCTTGTCACATAGCCATCTGATCCACAATCATCTATAATATTTATCACACACTGGTGCGGTGGTAACCCAAAATCTCACATGAAAGTGGTGTACACCTCAAGACAACAGGAAGGAAGAAGAGAGAATGGAAGGAAGGATCCACCAAGTCTTGATGACAGGATAGGTCTCAGAGTAGATCAAATATATTATGCTGTCTGAGTGTAGTGCCCAAATCTCAAGGTTGTGTGGTGTGTTTGGGGCAGAAGTAGTGGTATAATAATTAAGAAAACTGTTTATTATCATAAAAGTAAGAGGTTGCCACATTTTGATTGTGTGCGGGCGTTACTCTCTTGTATAATATGTACAATCTTAGTAGTATAGTATCACTGTGAGCTTAATTAGGAAATGGTGAAGGGCGTAGTATAATATTTTTACTTACTACTTAGTTAGCTAGGTATTTGTCGGGGGATTAGCTAGGTAGGGGATGATAATGTGTTATAATATATGAGCATAACGTTACATCTTACTTTTTGACCCTAATGTAACCACCTTGCAACACACAGAGTGCTGACCTGTACCAAAATCATTCAGGTTAGATTGGATCTTACTAGTAGTCTGAGTGACAAAATAAGCCATTTTTTCCTTGGACCATTGTCTTAGATCACAACACCTAAAAGCAGCAGCAGCAATGTTGGGAATTACCTGCATCATCAACAGCACTGTGATGGTGCCGTCATGCCACATGAACTTAGACTTTGATCTCTTCTCTGCATGTAAAATTAATTAGTGCTATTAATTAATAGCAAGAAAATCTGCACATTGAAAAAATCAGACTGATTTGATGACCAAATCCACTGGGACAGGAGTCATACTGCAGAAGCACTAGATATTAGAAGTGAGACAGAGCTGCCACTCAAACCACTTATAGGGGGAAAATCAATATCAGAATGAAGAAAAACTCTATTTGTCTGGTACTGCTTGGATTGGCTATAAATTGATAAGCATGCAGTGTGCAATGTAATCCATCCTATACATAATTAATGCATATGAC
>Ga0115007_10002777_pt1 | contig 10698 bp, 6 predicted proteins | sample ArcOceMetagenome_2_FD_87166 | JGI IMG/M metagenome (GOLD analysis project Ga0115007, IMG submission 87166) | Marine eukaryotic phytoplankton communities from Arctic Ocean - Arctic Ocean ARC135M Metagenome | ecosystem: Environmental > Aquatic > Marine > Oceanic | place: Arctic Ocean | collected...
GAAAACACACACACAAAAAGAAAATCATATTAAAAAAAAAAACGTGGATGTGTGAGAGAGAGAAGAGAGAGTTTCATATTGCACGCTACGTTCAAACAGCAAACATCGAGATACAATGTTTCAAGAATTAATTCTCAATTCAAAATTGAAAGAAAATCAATCGATCATTACAATAACCGTGCAGAAATGCACGATAAAATCTTATATGAAATGATGTCCAAGAAAAGATGTGCCATTTTCGAAGCGAAAACCCCGTCGGAGTCGAGCCAAAGATCTTGCTTACCATTGATTTAGATTCCTCATTCTTCTTATCATTTGAGCCTGCTGAAGTTGACATGTTTGTTATTGTGATATCAATTTTAATATAATAATATTATTAATTATAAGCTTTACTTTTGTTTTGGATTGGAAGTCAGCTATCAAAAGTATGTTTGAGATGGTGGTTTGAGATACAGTATGGAGTATATATTTTACTACGACTACCTTGCTGCTTAACGTTCTTGGTGCGTAAAGTCAATCTTTCACCTCGTTCGTAAAAGAATTGAAAAGCGTGTCGACGACAATGACCCTTTTGTGCAGATGTGCCTATTCTTTCCCGTAAACTCTAGTCCGTGATCAAATCCAGTCCCGTATACGATCGCGACGACCAACATAAAAAATAATATACAGTACTAAGTGTATTGTCAATTGAGGATGTATCATAAATTCAAAGTACGCCTGTATGATTTAAATTAACTGATTGAGGAGACACACGACAAAATGAAAGCACCACCCCTGCCTGATGAGGAGAAGAAAGAAAAGGAAAAAGAAGAAGACCTTGGTTACTACTGTTCTGATTCATATTATCAGTACTACATAAATAATTGGAATGAAACTTATATTGATTTTAAAAAAGATTTATTATCATCGCCAACAACGAATAATAATAATAATAATAATGATGATGATTTTCATGCTTTTCAATGGACATTAAAATTATTAGAGGCAGGATTATTATATTGTTATGTTAAATTTGGATTCTATAAAATAAACATTCATATATATTGGAGATGTTGTGTACCAGCATTGGCACTTACTTTAATACTATTAGTTATTGCATCCTATTACGCATCACTTAAATGTGTCATAAAAGAACGATGGTGTTGTACTTCTAGTATAATATTATTGGACGACGATGAAGAGAAAACAGAAACCAACAGCAACAGCAGCAGTTATTACTGTGAAGAATCATGTCGATGGCAACTTTTTCATGATTTTGTCGTTGCCTATCTTGGTATTATGATTCTTTTCAATTTTCTTTCAGCCTGTTTTCGTTCCCCTGGGGTAGTCCTTCCTACAAAGGATGATGGTGGACAACACCAGAACCAAGATCTACTAAACGAGGAGAGTCCGAATGAATATAATAAAAAATGGTCGTCTATAGATTCTAGGGGAGGATTTTGCTTTATAGATCCAATACTAAATATCGTGCGTGAAGAAAGTCTAGTTAAAGATTACTACGCCCTTACAGCGGATATAAGTCAAAGAAGTAGAAACAAATATCAATGCTTTCCGAGCTGTCAAGAGACATACTGTAGCAACTGCAGACACCAACGTCCACCACGCTGTCATCATTGTTCGACATGTCGAAGATGTATACTACAATTTGACCATCACTGCATCTGGCTAAACAATTGTGTAGGTTATAATAATCATAGAGCGTTTCTGTTAACGCTTTTCTATCTGAGCCTCGGTTGTTGGTACGGGTGTTTGATGCTCTGTCGATCCTTTTTTGGATTACTGAACGAACACGTCAACGATCATGGTTGGCATATATTTTACGAAAATAAAACATGTTTTCTCGATCTACCTCCACTGTCTATCATTTTGTCTAGCTTGGTAAGTGGGACAGTGGAAAAAGACGTAATCATTAAGCTTGTCTTTCCTTTCCTGACTGCGGTAGCTTTCCTACAGACAGTCTTCTTTGGGTATCATATGTTATACGTCGTTTCTGCCCTAACTACACTCGAGTACAAAATATTATTGGATATGCAATACAACCATTTGGTGGAAAATAAATCGAGGAGCTTCTTGGTCTTGCCGAACACTTTCAGTCTTGGATGGTATCAGAATTTGAAAACGGCTCTAGGGTATTTTCCTTTCATATTTCTGCCCATCCAAGTAAATCCGAGACCGATGAATCGTCAAATTTTGAATACTTATACTCCAAAAAAGGAAACATAGCGTGTCGTACATGCATAATAAATGATAATATAAATGATACATTTTTACGCGAGCCTTGTCTTGTCTACGTCTGGTCTTACAAATTGTTTGTAGTCTCAATCTCAAAAACCTGTATTTTTGCTACTCTGGTGGCTCCTAACAGACGTGGTTGCGCTTACAACGCTATTGCTTCGACTTCTCGTGCCTTCCTTCTTGTCATCGGGCGTCAAAAAGAAGAAACGGAGGAGCCAATCCATTCCAAATGATTCCTTGTCACTCATGGAATCACGTAGTCGATCAAAAGTTTCAGCCTTAGCATAAATTCTTGCGTTCCATCCGTTGAGCTTAATGACATAGGTATCGTTTTTGCTATCATAGCGCTCAACTGTACCCTCTCCATATGCAGTAAGAACGTCTTCCCCAACAGCAGCTTTCAGTTCCCGAGCAATTGCCTCCGGTTGCAGGTACAGTATCATCCTAGCAGAGGGAGCGCTTACAACGTGGACGCCAGTTGTCGGTTGAACACTTTCGAGTATTCCAGATACACCCAAATTGGTTAAAACGGGATAACCCTCTTTGCATCCTTTTGCTATTTGGTAGCATATATCCGCCTCTTTAAGCCATGCTGTAGGGTGTTGGCCATTCGAAAGCTTCCAGTTTGTTAAAGAGACCGAGTAAAATCCGTCATTCTTCCTGAAACCAGATATTCTACCGTTACCAAATGCGGTCGATACCGCAGCTGAGTGACGATAGTATTGCTTAAATTTCGTTTTAATTGCGAGTTCTTCTTCTTTTGTTTTCTGATTACTAGTACTCAGCGCGCGGTTGATATTCGACACAAGTGTGCCGAACGCAGATAATATACCGTCGGATGGGACTTTTCCTTCCTTTGTTTTCCATGTCTGACATGTCTTTACAGTACAAAACATCTTCGGGTGTGAATCGTTTGCAAGAGTCCACGACGTGATGCTAAGGCAAATAGTCATGTTGCTTATATCACCAGCATCAGTAGAATCGCTATCTGGCGGTGAAAGTGGAACAATCACCTCGGCCTCTCCATACGGTGTATTGATTATTGTTCCTTTAGCATACGGGAATTCCAATAACTTCGGAAGTGGTGGGTCTGACACACTACCCTGTCTTCTAAAGAAAGAAGCGAGGAAACCTTCTTTTTCTTTTGGCATTTTGACATCGGCTTCATTCAAATACGCGCGTGCAGTCCATCCGATCATATCGACGACAATTATTTTTTGATCTATACGATGTTCAACAATGGTAGCAGGACCATACGGTGTAGAGCATTTTTCTCCCTTATTTACCTTGGGCTTTGGAGTGCCGACCCAGAATGAAAATAGCGGAGCTGCCGTCTTATTGATCTTTGGTAGGCTAGGTGGAACAAACTTGGAAATTGAGCGTCCACGGATCTTGGCAGTTACTCTGAAAGTGTTGTCCACTTCGCTGCTGGTAGATCTCTGATCGATATTTTTATCGTCAGGACTGATAGGCAGAGAGTCGATCGTACAAGTATTAGATGCTTCGATCTGATTACCATCGTCACGTATAATCTTATTTGTATCGCCTTGATTGATAGAAGTAGCATTATCGGTGTCTTTCACCTCGGCGACTTTATCCGTCTTCGATGTTGTGATAGCTGCAGCTAAACTCTTTCCTGCCTCGAACAATTTGATTATATTATCGCCTTGTCCGTCCTCTGTCACCTCATCTGTCACCTCATCGGCTTCGACCACTGTTTCTAACAAAACTGACGATCGCTTTTCCGCATCTTTCCCTTTCTTCGGACGGATTGTTTCGTCCTTTACATTAGTAAGATGGTCGTGAACTTGCTTATCGAGTGGTTTCCAATCTAACTCCACGTCGTAGAGATCAAATTCAGGATCGAATCCTCGGATAGTACCATTGCCGTAGGGAGTTCTAACCTTTTCACCATCTTCCCACTGCCTTTCAGACTGAATCAAATCCACGGTATCAACATCGGTTGCTTCTGATAGAAAAATATTAGCTTTCCATATTGATTGGTTCAATTCTGCTCGTCGCTCGGCTTTTTGATTTTGAGATTGCCACTTTTGGCTGGGTATAGCATTGAAATCCTTCACAGCGTCGCTACAAACTCTACGCAGACCAATTATACGGATTAATGGTGGATTTTGAGATGCTGCATGAAGTGCTGCCTCTGGATACGTTCTAAAAAAGCATGGATGAAATTCTTTATCTTTCCACTGCTCTGGTGCAAACCCATAAGTTTGTTGTCTGTCTTGCACTAAATGCACGTATGTTGCTTGATACTCGTAAGGAAAGTGATCGTGCATCATTTCAGCGGCATTTACATCGCCCTGTCCATTATCGCAAACAAAGATATGATGATACTCAGGAAAAATTGATACGTATCTTTTAAAATTATCAAATTTCTTCAGAGCTAGTGGTTCGAAATCATTGGTGGTGATGTACTTTTTACCTGACTCAAGATCCCCAGCAAGGAGCGATGGTGTGGTATGCATCCCTCTTCGATCGTCCCCTTCTACCGTCCGTAGCCTTTCGAACTTAGCAAAATTACTCTTCTCGCTCATATCTTTGTAGACATGCGGTCGTGCTGAAAGAAATACAAGATTGCCATCCGTATTTTCTGGCCAATCGTCGGGACCCGTTGTACCAAGATCAAGCTCTCTGTAGAAAGCTAGTACACCAGGATATACAACCTTTTTAGGATAACGCTTATCAATTCCGGAGGGGTATGATCCACCACTAGATAAAAGAGTATCGTCGACATCAGATAGAATTTTTCTCCAGGCAATTAAATAGCGCCGCTTTGGTCCTCGTTTTGTCCCACCTTGCCTCATCGCAAGCTGTCTGGCTCCTTGTGTTCTTATGTGTTTTAGTATATCGTGTCGAACAGTTTCTGATTTGATGTCATCGTATATCAATTTGCTCATACAATAGTAGTCTCCTTTCTGATCCGTCATAGTCTTGACGTCACTAAGATCGTCACCGAACGTATTGAGAAGAATATTGCGTACATAGTATTCTGCGTTCTGATTTGCACGCATTTTTAAAATCTGTAGGGCAGCCAAAACAATGACTCGAGAGTAATTCGTTAAAGCTGGTAATCGTTCTACTGCGAGAATTTCTATTAATTCTGTCCGATGCTGTCCACCAAAGCCGTGATCTTTTATTTTGTACACTAACAAGGCCAACTTCAGATGACAAATAAGATAATTGAGAGTTGTTGCGTCACAATCCAAGAATATACAAATGATTTCCTTTTCCTTTTTTAGGATGAACCGTCTGTTGATAACATTGTTAATTGTTGATGGGATTAGTGGCTGATCAATATCTCGCAAACATTCGTTGATCTTTTCTAACTGCTGTTCTCCTGTGACCTTGTGATGTTCCATTGAGCTGACAAGAGAAAATGATCTACGTAGTTTTGTTGGTCGACTTAAAGCGGCTCGATGGATGTGTCTATCATACGCATGCATGATAAAACTAAATATAACTACCAAAAAAAATCCTATCGTGGAACTATAAAGTCCGATGGCAAACGGTGAATCTTCAGCAAATAAAATAGCAGTAGAAGCGAGCATGACAAGGATAGTCTTGAATCGATTTTCATACTCCTGTGCATGATGGACCCCGCTTTCTTCGTAGGCAATAAACAAATATAGCGTGTAAACAAGCGACAACAAGCAGGTGCATAAAATTGGTGCTACGGCAAAGAACGCCAGCAAACACAAAGAAACGCCCTGAATAGAGTATTTTGATCACATTGAAAGAGAATGAATAATGAGTGATATGAGATAAAATGGCGCTATATCCAGTAGAACCAACCACACACATACACACACACACACATTTCAAAATGGGGGGGGGAAATAGTGACATTTGTAAGAAAACTACTTACCAACAAAACTGCCAATAGAATCAGCATTGCAATCACTCGATCCATAATTGTAGATTTTATTTGTTTCTTATATTATTATTATCTCCACTATATAACTTGATCAAAGACTTTCTAAGGTCACGACGGCCCGACGCCTCCCGATTACAGGAGTATGGGAGGAAAACAAACCACGAATGAATCTTTGAGCTTTCGTATCTATAAAGTTTGTGAGTTTTGAAGATGGCCCTCCGATGCTGAGCGTCCTCTGAGTCCTAACTGCTTACTGTAATACTGGTCCTGTATTATTGTTATCGAGCAGTCGTGTAATCTTCATGAATAGAACTATGATCCAAGATGGCGTTTTGTTGTTTTGTTTTTTTGTGATCGCATATCGCATGCATCATAATGAATAAAGAGGAGCTAATACGAAGTACGAAGAAGATTCGATTCCTACATCATTTTTACATGCATCATGATTTCACCGATGCACGGTGACTTTAGGACTAATTCTGTAAAAATGTGTTTGACTACTACTACTAGTACAAATTTGAAAATAGTACAGTACATGAAGGATTGTTGTTTTGCATATGGTGCAACTAGACATGCCAACCAACTATGGCATTGTACATGTACACAGCATGGGCATTGTCAGATTCATAATTGAAGTAGTGAGGACCACCTGTAGAGAACAAAAGAAAAGACAAGAAATGTCCTACTAGCAAATATTCATGCTGTCCCTAAGTTATGCATCAGCTGGGAACTGTCAAAGTTTAATTTGTGTATGAGCCCATGTAGGATCCTACATACAAAAACATATCATATGCGTTGCTTGCGACTAATATAGTAGTATTAGTAGTAGTATTAGTAGTAGTATTAGTAGTAGTAGTAGTAGTAGTATTAGTAGTAGTATTAGTAGTAGTATTAGTATTAGTATTAGTATTAGTAGTAAGCATTATATAGTAGTATATAGAGTAGTAGGTTTATATTGATTATTGCTAACTCAATCTAATATGTTACAAAATATTTATAATCCTTTTTAGAAACTACTCAGAGCTAATTAATTTCTGATATAGAATCCTTCCTGTTTTCCTAAAGTCGCAATAATACAAATGAATGTTCTGCGCCGAGTTTGACGCCTTACGATTCCTTTCCACAAATTCCTCCCGAGCTGTGGTGTTCCCCCTCTGCGATACTTAACAAGGACTGTACAGTCATCAAGATCGCGCTCAACAGTACTGTACCACCAATTGAAAAGACAATGTACGAATTTCTCTGATATTTTCGCATAAGAATTGCCAATCCTATCTGACCAAAGTAGGTAGCAACGAAACCAATTCCAAAGCAAACAGGTCCGTATTGTGGATCTAGAAGACCAAAAACAAAAAAGGATGTCGTTGCTGTAAAACTTGTAAAAAGTATCATACATGCTGATGACGCAGAAGCTGCAAGCCAATGTCAGAAATAAAAGTGTGAAAGAAGAAAAAAGGTGAGATACTGGTGATAGAATTCTTATTCTGATCATCTACATCAGGCGTTATTAGAATCTTTATGACCAAACTTACCTACTGCCGGATGCACTTCCATTGCTAACATAAGCGGTCCCTTTACAATACCTCCGCCAACTGCCGTTAGGGAGAGATAACCAAGAAGAAGAAACGTATGAGTGACATAAGATCATAAATGCGGTAAAAATATATTGGAAGTGTGACGACGACCACGAACTGAAACCAAATATATATTACACGTGTGGTAGTTTTCTTGCAGTACTTACTTCCAAACATCCCGGCGAAAAAACCTGCTAAACAACAAATGCACGGGTAAATAATTGTGGAACGAGAATCCCATTGGATATCACCTTCGATGTACTTGTATCCAACCTTCTGTTTCAATTCAAAGCGCTTAACAAGATAGGTCCGACAGTAGATACTTATAAGAATAATCCAACCCAACATAATTGCATTGGCAATCCAAAAGTTCTGCGATCCACAAACAATACCAATTGGAGATGGAAATGCACCACCACCCTTTAGTAGATTAATGGCAAGTACAACAACAAATAATCCAACAAGGATATTAACATTGAACATTGGTACACTGCGTTCTTCGTCTATGATCGTTTGTAATTTATGTGCCTCATCCTCATCGGAATCGGTAGGTAATCCATCACCTACTCCTCCTGGATTTTCACCCTCTTGTAAGTCCATGTCCTCTAAAAGTTCATCACCTGCCTGATTCATATCCTTATCTTTCTCTTGCTGACTGATTTGTGTCAATTCACTTTCCTTACTACCATCTGGTTTAAGTCCCTGTTCTCTTAATTTACGTGATTCAGCCTTATACATCTTCAGAGCCTTCTTTAATGAATTATATGCCGTGAAGGATAAAAGTAATACTAACATCATTGTTAAGAATTGTTCAGGTAAAATTTTATTTAAAAATGCACCCATCAATGCACCAGCAATAGTAAGTGGTTCCATAACTAAAATTAAATCCCAATTAATTAATGGCCGGTCAGTTAGAGGATGTCTTTTTCGTATATTAAGGACCATATTGGCACATGCACCACCAAAAACAGTTACATTCGATAAAGGAATACCTGCATGCATGGACAGTAGATTATATAATTGAATAGCGAACGAAATGAGTAAGATTTATTTCCTACAAAAAACGATTCATTCCAAACTATCAATAATATGGAACAAAATATTTTACGATTACACACAAGCAAAACTCTAATAAAATATATAGTTATACTATTGCAATACTCACCATGCTTGGGAGAGAATCCCATAACTAAAATGTATATGGGTACTAAAATTCCACCACCACCTATACCACCACCTGCAGCAAGCATAAGTCCACAAATTGCAAATGAGAATCCTATTCTATCACTCGTTGAAAGGGGGAATAATGATGTATGATTTTCTTCGTATACTGGTTTGTGAACATGAACATGTTCATGCTCTGTATCGGTATTTAGGAATCGTTCATCAAGATGTGATGATGATGACTGTGATGATGATGATGATGAATAATAATTCGAATAAATATCATCTTGTTGTTGATCCTGATTATCCTGATATGAAATGACGACACTAGCAGCAATGATTGACGCAATGACCATGATACCCCACGGAAGTGCCATTGAACGAATATTCGTCATATTAGTTTCGTGAATGCTCTTTTTGCTATTATAATTATTATTATTCTCATTCTCATTCTCGGATCCATCCTTTTCGCATGTTTTCGCAGCAGCTGCGGAAGTCATAACGGTCTCACTCATCGAGTCCATATTTTATAGTTTGAGATAGGAAGTTACCAGGCAGGAGCAGTTCCAGCAGCTTCGATCAATCGACAATCTTTGTGTTGTAAAAGTTGTAAAGTTAGGATTCAAAAATGCCTTATTGCGATCGATGGAGACTAAAAAAAAAAATGCTCATTTCCTTCGGGGGGAGCGGGAAAAAGTATTAGGACTAAATTTGTTTTTCTTCAATTTTTCAGCGTGGAACAAGCACAAGAGATTGATGTGAACGAACGCGCACTCACTTAACCGTCGTGGATCCTCGCTCGTGCCAATACAGCAATGCTTTTCCGTAAAACAACAAAAGGAGTTGTAATAGATTGCTTTTAAGCAAGAACACTAATCATACAACAACAACAAATTGAACACTACACCCACTGAAGTACTTGTTGTTCGTTCCAGATCAACATAAGAAGAACTACCGCAATCTTAATTTTTGCTCATCCTGCAGTTGCACCCAAACCAACAAACAGATAGTTCAAGTCAAAATGATTTCTATGATAATGATATTGAATCAAAAAGGCGACATTATGATCAGTCGTCAGTACAGAGATGATGTCAGTCGAGCTGGAGCTGATTCTTTCCGATTACAGGTAAGTTAGGCACAATAAAACTCGACTCGACACCCTCCTCGTTGTATCTGTTCAAGTCTGCGTTTTGCGTCATCGTCATCATAAATTTATATACATCCCATATGAATGACCTAACATTCTTTTTTACGCTCTGATTTGTAAAATTATATTGCTCAATCAAATTATATAAATAATAATGTACTAAATCAAATATAAAATCAGGTCGTTGCAACGAAGAATACTGGTACGGAGTCTCCAGTTGTACGTATTGAAAATAATTCTTTTTTATATACCCGTCATTTGAATATGTTCTTTGTGGCTGTTACACGATCAAATGTCAACCCATCATTAGTATTTGAATATCTATATCAGCTTGTTCGAATCCTTAAATCTTATTTGGGCGATGAATTTGATGAAAATGCTATGAGGAATAATATGACATTAATTTATGAATTAATGGACGAAACAATGGATTTTGGTTATCCACAAAATTGTGCTGTGGATGTATTAAAATTATACATTAATTTAGGCAGTGTTAAGGCACAAGATGAACCAGAACCGTCACAATTAACATCACAAATTACTGGTGCAATTGATTGGAGACGTGAAGGGATTCGTCATAAGAAGAATGAAGTTTATATTGATGTACTAGAAAGTGTTAACTTATTATTGTCTAGTACCGGGGCAATATTACGGAATGAAGTAACGGGTGCAGTCCAAATGAATAC
>Ga0115007_10002778_pt1 | contig 10697 bp, 6 predicted proteins | sample ArcOceMetagenome_2_FD_87166 | JGI IMG/M metagenome (GOLD analysis project Ga0115007, IMG submission 87166) | Marine eukaryotic phytoplankton communities from Arctic Ocean - Arctic Ocean ARC135M Metagenome | ecosystem: Environmental > Aquatic > Marine > Oceanic | place: Arctic Ocean | collected...
ATAGTCATTACATATTTGATAGTTAGTATTTGCGGTAGAGGTACCGTCTGACCGTCTGTACACCCATATTTTCAGTACTGTACAGTAGGTTGAAAAAGGCTTGCTTTTCACAGGTATTATGGCGCACTAAACAACATACGCGCGTAACGGCATTTGAAAAGCGTTAATTTTTGTTGAAAGAGACACAGTGCACTGATATTAGCTCTCTAACGCGTACTAGTACCATTGTTGTTTAATTTCCATTTTTGTTTGAGAAGTCTCCCGCGAAACATAATCGTGAAGAGTGTTGCCGTTGAAGCCGTTTAAAAAATTAAAAAATAGGGGCTATAATGATGTTGCCGTTGGATGCACTCATTTACGACTGAAGCAAAAAGAGCGGTCAATTTTTTGCGTTGTGTCGCAATGTTAAAATGCATAAACTTGACAATCGACAATCGACAACTGAAACATAATTATTTATACTATATATTAATTAATAGCTAGAAGTACTGTAATACAATTTGAAAGTCTCTAGTCAATATACTTTAAAGCCACCAATCATGCCTCACAGACCAGAAGAAGGACTAGGATCGTCTATATCAGGAGTCAATTCTTCTGCCGTTTATACTCCTCCTCGAGTTGCCGAAAGCACAGCTGCGGCAATTATGAGACAGCAAGGTGCTCATAACAACTACGGCGGTGCGCGTTCACCATCTGGTGTAGTAACTCCTGTTGTGAAATCGAAACATTGGTCAATGATGCCAGGTATAGACGCACGTACAAGTAATAAAAGCTCCGATTCGACTGATCGATCAACCGGCACAAATGATGATAGTCGTAGCATTGCAACGTTAGCGACTGAAGATGAAAGAGAAGTAACAGCATCGGCATTAATGATGGTAGCACAAGCTGCAGAGCGTGAACATTACTTGTCTGCAGTAGTACCCTCCTCTTCAACGTCAACTGGCTCCTCATCTTCAACGGTCCCTCTCAAAAAGAGAAAAAAACAAATGGACATCATCCGAAGGCAGGAACAACAAGATAACGAAGAAGACCATCACCACCACCACCACGAATCATCTTCCAACACCGATGATAATAACAACAACAAGGATGATCATACTACCGAACAAAATCCTTGTCATATCTCACCGGTTTCACATTCCTCTTCAGAACAAGGCGAGGACGGTACATCCGTACGACGAACGAATCCTTCTAGTGCACATTCTTACGATTCAAAGGATTTACATCCATCCTATCGGAATAGTGGAGTTGTGTCGAAGGGAGAAACTACACAAGAACTATTGGATTCATCCAAGGTACATAGTACGGCACAAATTGGTGCACAACCATCATCATCAACATCATCATCGTCATCTACATTTCCTTCACAGGTATTGATTCCTCATTTTCCTACCGTTTTACATCATGTTCTTGTTGATAAGGAACTGGATGGAAAGGTTATTCAATGGCTTCCAGATGGTGAAGCATGGAAGGTTATTAGATGGGATGCCATGCGACGACAGGTCCTTCCTAAGTACTTTGCTGACTTAAGAGATGAAAATGGTAGTGGATGTGGTACTATTGATGCATTTTTGTATCATCTCGATGCTTGGGGGTTTGAAGAAATCCAAGATGGAATAAATGCTGGTGCTTATCGTAATGATGTAAGTAAAAATTAATTTTCAACAAAGAATAAGAAAGAAGATACCCAAATACAATGTGAAGGAAGGAAGGAAGGAAGGAATGAATTAACATGAAAAATAATCAACGATCTCGTCTCTCACAATTCTTTAAATTATTAACATTATTATTATTTTCATTTTTAGATGTTCATTCGGGGAGCACAAAAACTTTGTGTGAAAATGCGATTTACATCTGATTCGATCGATGGTGATAAGTTACCAAAGACTGTATCGCCTAATCGGAGTCGTGGGGGTGAAACGGAAAGATCAATGCTTCAAGTACCGATGCTTGGTGCTTCTGTAGGAACTGCTGATTTGAAAACGCCAGCACCTCCTCTAAACAAACGTCCAAGATACGATACACAGGGACCTATGCATTGGCCGTACTCGACGAATGATTCTACCGGTATTTGGGGAGGGCAATATCCACACGATTCTCCCCATGCACGTGCTTATGGGATGAGAGCCGCCGCGGCTGCTGCTATGATCAATCCTTATTCTCCAAATAATGGATCTTTCAACATTGACCCAAGAATGCAACAACAAACTATGCCAATGCAAATGTCATCACAACATCAGTATAATCCTCCACAAGTTCGCTCAGGAAGAGGTGCATTACGACTTGCTACGTCGGCTAAGAACCGAGCATCTGCCGTGTCATCACCGACCACGACGCCTACGTTCCGTCACGGATTTCCTGTTTCAAACCGAGGAAAGGGTCCACGCAAACCAGCCGCTTGCAGAAACAACACCCTCGTTGCACTGACGTCGGTGGCAACAGTCGCAAGTGATTCCAAGCAACAAGAAAGCAAGGAATCTACAAGTCAGACTCCATCCAAACATAATATGTCGGTAACTCTTAGTGAAGCGCAACGAATTGGATCTTCAGTCCAGGGTGTTGCCGTTGCTATATCGCGAAAAACAAAGAGGAAGTTACCTTTAGCATCAAGGAAGAAATCAGATAATGATGGTACTAGTAGAGATATCGATATTAATTCCAATACAGAGTCTAATGCTATCGATGACTCGAAGACGACTATATGTACAGATAGTAACTAAGAGGAGGGCTTCACACATTTTTAAATAATATATCAGAGGGTACCTGTCTATGGGAGACGGTACAATTGTAATAAATAGAACTTAATTCATAATATAATACAAGTAAAAATACTTACAGGAAATCATTTTTTTTAAAAAGTTAAACTGCTGATTAGCATTCTAAAGAAAAGGTCGCTACAAGCACAATGTACTAGCTAGAAGGATTAATTTCTCATTAATTTAGCGACTGTATTGTACATTATTTCTATTGCGTGCGCGTGTGGACGTTGATCGCTTTTTTTTTCTACATGAGAGAATAATTTGTGCCTGCAGCAGTTTTTACAACAGTTCCTTTTCTAGCTCCTTTTGGTACAGGCGAAGTAGTCACTCTTGTACCGTCCTGGAAGCTCTTTGAATTATATATTAGGCCTGAGATCGACCCGTCTTTATTCTGTTTCCATTTCTTCACTTCTGGAACCTGCTGTTGCCTATTTCCACCGAAAAATGAAAAAGGTGAACTGGTATTGGGCGATGACTTTGTCGTTGTTACCGATTTACTCTCGGTACCCTGTCGTGCCTGTGCCTCTCTCTTACGGGTCGCTTCAAGCCTCTTCTGCTGTTGCTCTTGCCTTCTAATCTCTCTCTCCTGTTCTACTTCAGCTTTTTTCTTAGCTGCCATCTCGACCCCCTTTCTTTGTCTGTCGATACGGGCCTTAATAACGTCATTCTAAAACACACACACACTCACACACACACAATTGATGTGAAAAAGTAAAAGAAAGGATGAGGAATTGATAATAAAAAAAAACAATATACTCAGCTCTCACGAGGTATTTGCAGTACTGTACTACGTACCTTCACGACGGAAGGATTCGATTCCTCGCTGACAGTTGTCGAAGTTTCGTCGTCCTTGGTTTTCTTTTTCGCCGAAAAAGGAGACCAAATTTGACTAGAACTTTTCTTCTTCGGTTTTTGAGATGGTTTGTTCACAGTTAATGTAGAACGAGCATTTGGATCCCGAGAAGAAGTTTCATCCTTGGCGACCTTTTTTGCACCCCCAAAAAACGAAAGGATGGACGGCATACCATTTTCATTTTGTTTCTTTGGTATAAGTTCCGTCTTTCGGAGCTTTTTATTACTGGTTGATACTTTATCTACTTTATCTTTGGTGTTCTGTTGCAGGGAAATCGTAGTCCGAACGGATCGTGAGTTTTCACTTTTTAATTTTCCACCGAAAAAGGAGAATATATCATTTGACTTATTTTTTGCTCCTCCCGAATCTGCCGTCTCAATACTGCTGATTTGCTGCGTCCCCTCAAACGTTGAAGTATCATCTTTATTTTTCGGATTGATAGGACTAATAAAGTTTTTCAAAAAGTTGTTTGTTGATGGTTCAGATTCCGGAATAGACTCTATCACATCTTTCACTTGGTCAATAATCTGATTCTCTTCGTCTGTGTTAGCATTGAAAAAATTGAAGAGACTTTTAGTATTTTTCGGTTCAGGAATTTGCCTTTTGATAACCATAGTCCCTCTAGTCCCCCTCGTAACATTGTCATTATCATTGTCTTCAGAGTCGTCAACGTTATTTCCCCCACCAAATAATGGTAGCTTATCAAGGAGATTAGTCCAACTTTCTTTATCATCCTTGCTAACGACTAATGTGCCCCTATCATCTTTCTTACTATTAATTTGTGTCCCTTCGTTTGTCGTCAAAGGTTCAGGTTGAATAACACGGGTACCAGAAAGTAAGGTCGATGATCCCTCCTGATCCATCGATTTGATTACTTGCGTTCCACTACGACCATTGGTTGATGACGGCGTGGATGATGACGAGTCGGATTGCTGGATAACTTGCGTACCAAATGTAGATGACGACGACCCATTTACGTTATTATCAGATCTCACTACTTGAGTGCCAAAATTATTTGCTGGCTGTATGACCTGTGTACCGTACCCCGTATCGGATAGAGAAGAAGAAGATCCTCCTGTTTCCATTGACTTGATAACTTGTGTTCCACTATTATTATTTCCAGGTTGATCGATCGGTTGGACGACTTGTGTCCCTCTTGCAGTATTACTACCTACACTACCATCATCTAAAACTTGATCATTGGTGGGTTCTTCAATCACAACAGTACCTCGGCCGTTATAATCGTCGTCGTCGTTTGTATCATTCGAATCATTCGAATCATCCTTTATTGACGAATATGTTGTTGTTGTTTGAGAAGTGGCTTGTTTCATTGGGTCGTCTACTACTTGAGTTCGACGTACAGTTCGTCCGTACTGATCTTGATACTCACCACCAGCTTGTTGACCATTATTGTAATTGTTTGTGAATTGTTGCTGCTGCTGGTCACTTTGAATCACTTGCGTGGAACGACCTGATTGTTGTTGTTGAATTACTTGCGTTGAACGAATTGGACGACCGTATTGATCCTGCTGTTCTCCATTGTATTGATTATTTTGATTGTTGTAGTTGTTTGAGTAATTCATATTATCGTTACTTTGCTGTGGTCCTTGAGCAAGCATTGTTTCATATTCGTCCAAGGAATAATCACCGTATTCGTTCAAGCTCATCCATTGAGGTAATGTTGTTATACCCTGTTGGACAGCATTTTCTCGAGCTTTTATGTTGGCATTTATTAACGTTCGATGATTTGTTGTAAAATTTTCAAAACGATCTGAATCGAAATCACCTTTTCCATAAATCAAACGCCATTCATCATATGCATACCGAATCGCTCCTTCATCATAAGGAAACGACGACGATGAAGAAGAAGAATCATCAGACGAGGATGTGGAAGAAGTCTCATCACCGATATCGACGCTGTTTGCAAAGCATACTGTTGGTACATTTAATTGATTGTTTGTTATATAAGTGTTCGACGAAAACCTTTGTTCGGTAGTGGTTAAGCAAGAATTTGGAACAAATGCTGTAGTAGTTGATCTCACAACTAGAAACGTCGCGAGGACGACATCTAATGCGGAAGGATAAATCTTCATGCCGCTTAAGAACAAGGGTGAAATTAAAGAGATTTTTCGAAGTGGTTTTACAACTTTGACAGAAAAAAAAATATACGCTCGACCATGTATTGGGTTAACAGTGACGTCGAACAGGTTGTTGCATCAGTACATGTACTTTTATCTACTACGTCGTAATGCGTTCGATTGATGGAGTTATCGATAGCTTATGATGCTACAGAGTTGTGACAGATTGAAGATATGATTGTCGTTGCAACACAAATAAGCGGGGCAAAAACAAAATCCCTTTGCTTTGACGCATTGCTGCTCCCTTTTCAAATTAATCTGCTTACGTCACAAAGAACGCGCAGTGTGATACTACGCGTTCTTTGTGACGTAAGCAAAACCAAAGTACCTTGGTATGATCTATATGTACTATAAGTATCTACTACTATAATTTCTTGGAGCCTAACTTGTTTTATTTAGAATCTAATTCTAACTAAAAATCCACTAATGATACATGTTGTGTGTATATTATGTACACTTTCTTACATTACTCATTCGCCACGCACATCAAGAATGGCTTGATGTGCGTGGCAAATGATTTGGGTGTTATAAATAGATACATCATGTGTTCTCGTTTAGATCGACCATCATCGTCCTATTGAATATCTGATCTTCTTCTTCAAAAGTTTGTACTTACTACCACCTTTAGTTTCCACAAGCATTCCCGAACTGGCACCTTTCTTTACAGGGGATGTTGTAATTTGAGCTCCATCGTCAAATCCATCTTTGTTGTTAACAAACCCGGTAAGTGTACCGTCTTCGTTTTGGGTCCATTCTACAAGACTGGGAACATCTTCTCCGGTAAAAAATCGTCCGAATAAATCCCCCATGGGCGAAATGGGTTGTGAAGGTCGTCGATTACTGATGCGTCTTTGAGAGTTTGGACGTCTGCCTGTTGACGAATCAAAGGAACTACTCGCAGCAGCAGCACTTAAACCCAATCGATATTGACTTCCGGATACGGTGGTGACTGTGATTCCTGGTTTGACCACTTTCCCTTTTATTCGAGAAGTTGTAATTTTTGTTCCCATCTTGTAGCGCCCACCAGTTTCGCTTATCCATCCTGTTATTCGACCATCAGGATTTTGAGTCCATTTGGCAAGTTGCGGAATTCCTGATGTAAGGACCGAAGAAGTAGAATTTCCAGCGGCAAGGGAATCTAATTCTCGTTGTAATCGTCGGGCTTCTTTGCGGCTCATGTTCTTATCTGTTTGTTCTAAAATTCGCGAGCGACCGGCTTCGAACCACGAGAGTTTCTCCTGTCTTGATCGAAGCTTGTTTTCGTAATCTATCACCTTTTTTTGTCGCTCTGGATCTATCGTTTTAACCTTATTATTCCGTGAAAGACCAAACTTTGCAAAGGATGAAAAAATAGAAGGCTTCAGAGAATCTTCAATGGTTATGCTTCCCCGTCCAGGTTCTCGAGGTGCTATGGCGTCGGGAGTAACGAAGAAGTCAAACACCGAAGTTCTTTTTGCTGGCTCAAGAGTAATGGTCCCGAGGCCTGGTATCTCTTCTTCCTCATTCTCACGCCCAAAAAAGTCAAATAATTTATCAAGCCAGCTATCATTTTTCTCGACTTTCACTGGTTGCGTCGACGTCTTAGAAAGTGGTGTTATTCTATCTGAATTACTACTTCCACCAAAAAACGAAATTACATTTTCTTGTATCTTTGCTGCTGGTGAATTTGAAGCATCTTCGCTTTCGCCGAATTGAAATGGACTAGGAAAGAATGAAAATGGATTTCCCTGGTTTGTATTGTCTTCGCCAATGACTGCAGGCTCAATTGGTCGTCTCAAAGTGGCACTTTCACGTGACTTCTCAGCTGTACTTTTTTCGTACCGTATGCGTTCAGATTTAAGTGAACGTGCTTTCCGACGAGCCTCTTCTGCTATGCGCTCATCGGATTCTCGGCGTTCTCTCGCTCTTTTAGCCTCTTTCTCCAGTCCCTTTTGAATTTGTCCCCATTCTTTTGTTTCTGTTCTGGCTCGTTCCGCCGCACGATCGTCCTCGTTACGACGACGTAAAGCGTCGACAGCTACTTTTAGATGCTGAAGTTCCTCTTCTTCGATGTTGCTCAATTTGCTTGCCTCCTATATTATAAATAAAAAATATAAGTGAGAAAAAATTTGAAAATTCTACGGTGACAATATCATTTATTCAGGAATCAGTAATTTTCACTTACAGCAATCATTTTGTCTGCCTGTCGAATCAAACTGTTTGAATACTGCTCTGTGGCCAACCCATTCTTATCGTCTTTCATAAAGTTCCAAATTGAATTGATAAGAGATTCGGGTCGTTTTACTCTTGTTTGATTGTCCTTCTCAACCGGTTGTTGATTAACGTTTGGATTCTCCGGTAGGACTCCAGTCTTTCCTTGTTGTAACGACTCAAGATAGGCTGAACGATCGACCCAAGTCTTCGCTACAGCATCCATGTATGAACCACGCGGAAGAAAGAATGTCTCAGCTTTTTCAGCGTTATCGTCATCGTCATTGCTTGTTGGGGATTGTAACTCACCATTCCGTAGACTTTCATCAAGTTGATAGTTCGTCTTATCAAGTTCAATTCTAGCCTCTTCTTCAAGACGCTTCATTTCTTCTAAACGGGCTCGATCTATGCGAAGAGCTTCTTCAACTCGATTTTTTTCCTCTCGTAGGCTATATTTTTCCATTTCCACATCATCTTTTGCTGCAGCATATTGCTGTCGTTCCTCTAATAATCGAGCATTTTCAACAAGTATTCTTTCTTCTTCCAATTGAGCATCTTCCAATCGTATAAGTTCTTTTTTCAATCGAGCATCCTCTTCTACCCTTTTTCGTTCGTTTTCTTGTATTATTTGTTGCTCATATTCCCAACGAGCCTGCTCTATGCGTTCTTTTTCTTCCTTTATCAATCTAGCAGCTTCTACTTTTCTTTGTTCCTCTTCTAAGAACTGGATTTTTTGGTCGTCTAAAACTGTTTGATCGTCGTCTGCTGATTGTATTCGTTGATATTCCGAGTCTGTTCCTGGCGCTGGTGAGTCAGCATTTTCGTTCAGTGTCAATTCTTCCCCCGTTTCCCTATAGTGTTTTTCTAAGGCATTATAGTTGCCTGTAAAATAGTAAAGACCCTCCTCGGTTGGTACTTTCCCGTAATATTGGCACCAATCCTGATACACAGCATAAATTGTTTCTTCTGCTATTGTTGATGTTGTAGGTGGATATCCTGTCATCGGGGTATTCAGTGACTCTAAGTATGAATTCCTATTATTCTTAACCATTCCCATGTTATCACTAGCAGGAGTACTTGCTTCCATTGCATTGTATTTTTCTGGTGACAAATCTGCATGTTTACTCAGCTTGACATTTTTCCCCGTTTCCTTGCGGTAACTTTCGACCGCTAAAAAATTATTGGCAAAAGCATCCAATCGAGATTCAATGTACTCCCTTTCATTGGCTATACACCATTCTATATACGATTGTCTAATTGTATCTCGTTCTGCTTCATCCCGATATTGATATTGATATTGATATTGATACGACGACGATGATGTCTGTGCGTTTATTGATAAATTTTCCAAGTAGGAACCACCCCCTGTCTTCGTGGTTGATGAATCTGACTCATATTCCTCTGGTGATAAATCTGCATACTTATTAAGATCAACCTTTTTACCGGTTTCTTTACAATAATTTTCGACAACATAAAGATTGAAGGCGAAAATATCCAAACGATAATCTTGATATATTTTTCCATTTACAGAACACCAATCCTTATATATTTGTCGAATACGATTTTGTTCTTCTACACCCATTAAAGAAAATTCTGCAGATTGTTGTTGTTTTTGTTGCTGATCTTGGTTGTCGTGGTCGTCGTCGATCTGTGCTATAGCAGCGGTGGTGAATTCATCGGCAGAGTAATCTCCATATTCGTTGAGAGTCATTGGTATTGGATCCGGATTTCCACTTTGTCGTGCATTATTCAATTCGGCAGTATTGACTGAAATTAATTTCAGTAAGTTGGTTTTAAAGTTTTGAAATCGAATATTATCAAAGCCATCTCCTCCTTTTCCTTTTCTGTATTCCTTCTGCCATTCTGAATAGGCCTCAAATATTTCATTGTCGTTGATATAATAATTATCATTTTCAATATTGTTGTCATTTCCATCTTCTTGACCTGTAGAAGACCTTATAGCTGTTACAAACAGGCTATCCCGACTTCGTTGGTACATACATCTCGAAGACCCACTTTCCCACAAGGATCGTCGTCTTGACGAACTGCTTGGTATGTGATATGCAAACGAGTATGCATCATGTTCTATTATCGCTAAAACGACGACAAGGGTCACGATTACCAGGGTTGAAACTCTCATAGTTTTACATCGACATCAGCACTGAATGAATGAATCCAATTGCATATATTATATCGCCTTATATTGTCTATATTCCATTCTCTACACGACAAACTTTTATGACAAGTTGGGATTTTTTATTTGATTGTCAATTGATGGCAATTGGCAATTGGCAATGATGGGTGATGCGGGTGATGCGTCATGTGGTTGATGGAAATCTTTCGATGGGTAAAATTGACTGCAAAAAATAAAAATGGTCGTTAATATATTTTCGCGCGTAACGGACGAAAATTAGAAAGAAACTAAGCTAGTAACTTACTGTAGGCACAAACGAACACACAAACTCACTTTGTTAAAATGAAAATGAATGAATTGCAATCAAGAATCAAGAGAATATATCATACTCACATACTCACACACTCACACATTCGAACATGCTCATCAACACAACAAAGAATCTTGTTTCCTGATCCTATACTGCTAAACGATCCCCTCTTAACAACTAAAGAAAATGAAATCATTAAATCTCCTCTTCCTTGCTGCTGTAGCAGCTATCTTGCGAAAGTCGATTTCCGATGCTTTCACATTGCCACTCCGTTTTTCGTCTCGGACCAATCCATCATCATCATCATCAT
>Ga0115007_10002781_pt1 | contig 10691 bp, 6 predicted proteins | sample ArcOceMetagenome_2_FD_87166 | JGI IMG/M metagenome (GOLD analysis project Ga0115007, IMG submission 87166) | Marine eukaryotic phytoplankton communities from Arctic Ocean - Arctic Ocean ARC135M Metagenome | ecosystem: Environmental > Aquatic > Marine > Oceanic | place: Arctic Ocean | collected...
AGCAAGAAAATTATTAGTGTAATTATCGTAACTACTGTCGCCGCCATTATTATTATTATTATGAAACGTAATAGTAATGCATAAAATAGAAATTGTAATTAAAGCAATAATAAAACCAAAACGATAATATTTTGCTTTATAACTTTCACCTTTTCTATTATTATTTAAATAAGATAATAATCCACCGCCTCCGTGATGATGACCACCTCCGCTTCGTGGACTTGTACTTGTACTTGTACTTGTACTTGTACTAGTCATCATCTTTAATTGATTATTCGATTCTTCGTAAGTGTTCTTTTATTGTTGTGTTACAGCACAGTACTGTTATAGCTAGCTACGTAGCTACGTGTTGTAGTACAATTAATTGTACAATTAATTGTAGTCTTGTCGTGAATGATGATGATGATGATGATACTGTATGATACACAATTAGCGTACTAGTATGACTACTTACTTACTTACTTACTTACTTACTTACTTACTTACTTACTTACTTACTTCTAATGCCAATACAGTAAGAAGAGCTAGATTATTGTTGAAATGAATGTCTTATTGGAACAATACTCTGTACTGTAGATACTGTAGTAGATTGTAGATTGTACAGTAGATCGAAGAAATGTTCTTTTGATGCAGCATGCGTCGCATCATGCGTTACGATGGGTCAACGGATGCATTCTGTATGATATATAATGTGTCTCTCTTAAAAAAAAAGAATCTTCATTATTTATGGCGCACTTCTTCCTCGTGTTGCGGTAGTACTATCCACGTTTGGATAGTCATTTTGCGATACATATATAATTTATAGTGATTTGATTGAGGGGAGTGACGTACAGGCCTTACGGTGTGTACGAAATTATTTGTGGTTGACGATTTTTTAACGCACTGGTGTACTGCCTTGGCTGACTTGCTTTCAATTCTTTTAAAAATAAGAATTCGTGCACGACTGACATTCAAAAACGGAAGGCCGCCAGTTCACAAATGTTCGTGGTTGTTGCTTGCGTTAGTTTTTTCAAGTCGTGGGATTTTCACGTAGCTTTTTTAATAGCTTTTTTAAAAAAGCTCAAAAAAAAGCCCTTGTTTTTTTCTTGTTTTATTAAAGTTTACACGACAGCCAAGCAAGCAGACAAAAATATCGACGATCATTATGCATGATGCATGATTGCTTTCTGTCGCAGTACTGTAGTATCAGCAAATCAAAAGCAAGCCCCAAACATAACAACGCTTCATGATTGCATATACAGTATGCATACAAGTGTACAGTAGTAGCTACATTGTAGAAGAAGAGGAAGAAATACGATTTATTATCTATTAATAATAATATTATCTATTAATAATAATAATATCTTTGTGATCGCGATTCATTCGATTCATTCGTTTCGATTGGATTCGATTGGATTCGATTCGGCGTGAGTTCGTCAACATAATATTACTAGTACAGTACTGTATATTATTGCTTTGCCCGTACAGCTATTTAGCTATCTAGCTATCTAGCTAGCAGCTGCAGCAGTAGGAGCATGAGCATGAGCATGAGCATGACGACAAAACCAACAACAGTATATCAAAGGATACGGAATAATAATAATAATAATAATAATACTAATAATGATGATGAGTTGATTATTGACGGTGGCAGTAATATACGACGCATCGTCGGTGGTGGAAATTATTGTGGTAAGCGTAGTGTTGGTAGTGGCAGTGGCAGTGGCAGTGGTGGTGGTGGTGTTCGTTTTATATTATTAATATTTACTATGGGTATGTTTCTTTTCGGTGCAAATAGTTATTTGAATTTGAATTTGGATTTGGATCTGGATCTGGATCTGGATCTGGATCTGGATCTGGATCTGGATCTGGATCTGGATCTGGATACAATTCGTATTACTAAAAGCAGTACTACAAGCAGTATTACAAGCAGTAGTATTTATTCACCAACAACGACAACGACAAGAATAACATCAGAAGAGCAGACATCATCAGCATCAGTAGTAGCATTATCAGCATCAGCATCAGCATCAGCTGACGATAAATATAATAATGGATTTATTGAAGGTATTAGATACAGTAGAGATAATACAAAATCAAAACCGGTAGCAGGTAATAATACTCTCAAAATCAACAGCAGCACTAACACTAACACTAACAACAGTAGCAATAGTAGCAATAGTAGCAATAGTAGTAGAAGCTACAATAATATTAATATTGATATTGACAACGGTTCAAGCATACAACCACAACCGCAACTGGCTTCCCGTTCTTGGCCATTCTGGCAGCCACCAACATCACAGTCACAGTCACAGTCCTCCAATTCTAATTCTACATGGTGTTCTATTGAAAAACGAATAGATAGTAATGGAAAAATAAGAATTAGATTATGGAAACAAGGTAAAAAACAAAAAAGACATGGTATGTTATTCGTAAAAGGATATAAGGTTGCTGGATCAACTGCATCTGGAATACAAATGCAAATATCTAAAAATATTGCACAACGGATACGAATACAACAACGAAGGTATAATAATAATAATAATAGTAATAGTACGATAGGTCAACAAGAAGATCAAGATGATTGCAATTGTATTTGTGAAAATTCACATGATCATAGTACTGGACTTATTCTAAGACCAATGAACATCATGAACATGAACATGAATAATACAGATTCCAAAATAAGAAAAAGCGTATATTCAAATTCAAATGATTCAAAAAAGGATTCGCAATCGCCATCATCATCATCATCATCATCATTTTTATGGGCAATGTTACGTGAACCAACTCAACGTGCAACATCTCAATTTTTTTTTAGATATATATCAAGGAAAAAAATTAAATCTTATACAGATATAAGTTTTCAAAGTTTTTTAGAAGGAAAAGATATTACAACAAGTCGTAGTCGTAGTGATACTAGTTTTGGTTTTGGTGGTACTGGTACTGGTTCTGGTTCTGGTTCTGGTTCTGGTAATAATTGGACAATACGTCAAAAACAATTCCAACAACGTATAATAGAAGAAAATAATTCCATACATGCATACTTATTAAGACATACAACAAATATAACAAGTTATAATAGATTAGTTACAGCAATACAAACAATTATGTTAAGTTTATCATTGGTTGAGTCGTCATCATCATCATCATCAACCAATTCATCATCGACAACAATGGATACAGTGGATATTATAATGAAAAATGAAACTGGTTTTGATTCATTAGTATTAACGGATGATGAATATAAATATATTGCAAATTCTATTATACAAGATGAATATAATTTTATTGGTGTAACAGAACGATTTGATGAATCAATGGTTGTATTACAAATGTTATTATCTAATTCAAATACACAAAATGGCAGTAATAATCCTAATGGGGTTACGTTGGGGGATATATTATATTTATCATCTAAAGCAGCTGGTGGATACGATGATGGAGGAGGTGATGATAGACGTTGTCATAAAATAAAAAAATCATTTATTACTAATCCAATGAATGAATATTTTAGTGCTGCTCCTGCCTCTTCATCATCATCATCTTCGTCATCATCTTCGTCATCATCATCTTCTTCATCTAGTACAACATGGAATGATCGTACTAAATGGGATTATGCATTATGGGATGCAGCTAATCGTTCATTAGATAACACTATTAATAATATTTTGGGACGTACCAAATTTAAAAAACAACTCTCACGATATCAAGAAGCATTAAAGCAAATTGAATTATATTGTACCAATGAAGCAATATTTGCATGTAATGCTGATAATGTGAATGAAAGACCAAAAAATGAATATGAAACAAATTGCTTATTGCATGATGAAGGTTGTGGTTATGAATGTATTGAAAAAATTGCTATAAAATTACATTTATATGATTGATTGATTGATTGATTGATCTCCAAAGTAACTGTACTGTTAGAGAATTAATCTGATCGACGGTCGTACGCCGTCGTTAGTCGTAATATTCGTTGGTCATAGTAAACGAGTTTGTATAATATCATTGTTAGTACTGTACGTAGAATACTTGTGTACGTACGGTGATTATATTGCTGCAATAAACTATAATGATAATGGTACGATAATGATGCATTCTGTAGTGTAAATCCAGATTGTGTTTACTTACAACAACATACTGCTATTACTACTGTATTATTATTGTACGTAGTAGTCTCGATCGATAGTTGTCAACATTCTTGATATTCTCATCCGTCGTGTATTAGTTGTTGCTACTGCTTTGATTGAATTGTGATCCTGTTGCATCAGATGATGATGGAGATGGAGATGTTGGTGACAAAACTGCTGATCCTGTCGATAATGATAGTTGTACATAGTGGTGTAGTAGAGTATAATATTTTGTTTTCACGTCGTATTATTAATTATATTCGGACGAAAGAAGCGAAAATTTATTTCCAGGCTGTCATAAAAAACACAGCAAGAAAAATTAACACTGAGAGTATTTAGCCGTGAGTGGGTCTCAAAGCCAGGGACAACTAAAAGTTTTGATCATTTGAGCTCAAAGATATCTCAACTCCTGTCTTATCTCATGCAGAGAACAGAAAGAACAAGAATCGGAATTTTCTCTTGGGTCACGAGGGCGAGGTCGCAATTAGTAATTTTCTTGTTCTAGCAATATACAGCGTACATGCATTCACTACAGAATAAAACTTTAATAAGATATATCATATGTCCCATTTTATCATATGTCCCATTTTATCATACAGTATGTCCCATAACATCGAGTTTTTCCTTCGACTCAACAAAATATTTTATTCGATTAGACAATGATGTTAACCAACCGCCAATCTTCGAACTTTGTTTGGAATGAGTTCACACGTATGTGTCGATTTATGGTTCATATTGCATCCATAATGTTACTTCTTGGTGGTAACGTAGTAGAAGCCACCGGCTCGACGTGCGTCCCGTCGTCGGCAACGTCAGCGACATCTCGTTCTGCTGCTGGAGGTGCAAGTTCGAAAAAATCTAACCGTGATCGAATGAGTGCTATTATGAGGAGCACATCCGAAGGCTCGCCCGATTCATGTGCTGTTGCATATTCTGATGGATCAGCTTGGAATATAGGTGATTACGGACAAGATGTAATAGATTTTGGTGGTGCAACTGGTACTAAAGAAGTGTGTCTTGTTACCATGGGAAGCACGACGATTACAAATGCCATTGGTAATGGTCCAGAGCTTGCTGATGGAATCATGGGACTAGCCCCTGGGTGTACTTCAAGTGAAAAATTTTGTGAAGGAAATGAAACAGATGTGATTTCCATTCTTGTTGATGCAGGAAGTATATCAGGTCATACATACACCATGTGTCATAATGAAAATGGTGGGAAACTATTCCTAGGTCCCGCAAGCAACTACCCTGATGATACAATGTGGTTCCCTATTTTTCCTTTTGCTGCCAATTCTGAAGAAGGCAGTGACACTTATCCTTGTAAGTGATATTTAACTATGGAAGAAGAAGAAGTAGAATAGCACTAAAAAGGAATAATTTTTCGTTTGGTTTAATCTTACAAACTTTGTGTTTTTTTTAATTTTTACAGGGTATGTTCTAAAAGGTCCAAGTGATGGTGGTAATGTTCAAGTTCTACAGCGAGATAGTGAAGGAAATGAAACCGATGCATACTGTGCTAGTAACGAAGAGTATATCAACAATTTGTCAATTATGTTCGATTCGGGAACTTTTGGTGCTGAACTCCCGCCTGATGTGTTTGCTTCAGCAATTAATGCTACTATACAATCTTGGGTAGAAAATGAAGATGCAACTGCAGTATTGGAAAAATTGGTAACTTACTCCAATAGCGATATCGAGAACTTAACACAATGGAACTTTTCTAGTGTTGATGATGATACCACTTTGGAGGCAATGAACGTATTAAGTAGCGGTAATTTGTTTGATTCTATATATGAGGTATTGGGTCTGGATGTGTCGATATCTATTGACAACCTTGTTATGTCAAAAGAAGATGCAGCTTTACTTAATGAGCTAGTTCCAGATATTATTGTTAGAGGTTTAGACGGAGGTGATCTTGTGTTAGATGGAAATACATTCTTGTTTGAAACTCTCCCTGGAAGTGGAATATATGGTATTTCTTGGAGACCTGGTGATCCAAATGATGGTACAATAGCATTTGGTGGGACTGCATTTCTACTTGATAAAACTGTCGTGTATGATGATGCAAATGGACGGATTGGTGTAATGACAGAACCAGCTGGTGACTGTTCAAAATTTAACTACAGTGAGAATGGTGATGTCATTGAAATGTCGGCACCTGGTGGAAAATCAAATTTGTTTGGACCGGGTGGTGCTTTCTTAGGAGAAATCGAACTCGGAGGACAGATGTTAATGGTCCAGTTAGATACTGGATCGAATGAGTTATTGTAAGTTAAATTTATTTATACTGTATTATTTTCTGCTTGCATTCATTATTTTACAAATCAATGATAATGATAATAATAATAAGAAGAAGAAGAAGAAGAAGAATCACTCACTTTTTCATTCCTTTACACCATCAGACTTTACTCGGGAGTAACCTGTGTGCAGATTGATGACACAGAGAATGTAGGATCGTGCTTTACAGCATTACCAACCTCCAATAACGGCACTTTCGGTGCCGGATTTTACCCAAAAGACGAACAAACTGGGAACTGTTCGAAATACAATAGCGTATTAGAAGCAACTAATGGTACATATCTTCCTGTTCAAGAATTCTATGAAATGTTTGCAACACAGGTCCAACCTTACTCAACCTGTTCTGTACAACGTGATCTATGTGGAGAACTAAACAAATTTGATCCAACAGAATCATCTTCATTCACATATATTCCAGCAGGTTCCACTGTAAAAATCCTTGAGAATGCAATTTCAACTCCATCTCTTTCTCTCTCGGATATTAATGGTGCGACCTGTAACTTGAATGGTACAAATACAACTGCTACCAACAAAAACAATGATACCTCCTCGAACAATGACGTCGATGAGGGAAACGATACCTCAAATGCAAATCTGATCTCATACTACCATGGTGTTACAACATGTATGGTGATGATTTTAGTTAGGACTATTTTGTTCCATTAAAGTTTTAAAATGATTGCTTTATCATGACGTAATGCTCGAGTCGATTTATTCGGCGGAGAGGGACGACGAATGAGGACAATAATAATTAGTATTAGTAAACTGAAGCAGTACAGTACAACTGTAGTACAATATTACTGTAGTACAATAGTACAGTAGTAAAGAAAAAGATAAAAGATAAAATCAAATTTGTGTTAAAAAGTTAGTCTATAACTATTGTAATAGGGTCTAGCTAGCTACTGTACCGGTTTACTACTACTGATCCGCAGTGTGTTTTCTTTTTCTTTCTATACTAATAGTCGATACGTACGCGACGACCAGCAATACTATAGCAGCAAACATAGTACTGTACACTGTAAACTGTAAATTATTATTTGGTTTTGATTATTTGGTGGACTATGCAAAACACGACCACAAGACATTTTTCGAATTGATTAGATTTGAACTAGAGTCAAGACTCGGCGTTATATAACTCCTACACTAATGTGTACACGTACGTGCCCTCTCTGCATACTGTACGACATTATATTGCCCCTAATTTCATGTTAAATTTTTAAATTAAAACTGTTTCTAGCTCGAGTAGCTAGCTAACTAGTACTGTAGTCCATAATAATGTAGATGTATGTTTTTAAATGTAAATCGTGTAAACTAGCTATACTGTAGTGTGATTATTACGTTTATATATAGTTGTGTTACGTCTCTTTTATAAAAATAGTACTGTAGGTATTGTTAGATGACGAGTTCCTACTTCAATATACTGCCTAGAAGCTAGTACTGTAGCCGTATCGTATCACTTAATTCACTATCCATATATGAACAAACGATAAAATGAGCATTTGAATTGAATGTTGGTACTACGCGGTATTAGTGGAATGTTGATGTTGATGCTGATGTGATGATGGTAATGATGATAATGATGATAATGATAATGATGATAACGATGATGCAGAATGGACTGCTTCTATTACCATTGGATTTGAGTATCGTTGTAGTAATTGTGAAAGCATTATTTCTTGATTGTGACAATGATGATGAGTTTGAATTGATTTAACAAATTCTTTTACAGCATAACATGTATCTAACATTTGATTTCGAACCATACGACGACGTTTACGTTTACGTAAGGAAAATCGATCAAGTGAATTTGAATCTTCATTGAAATAATCATCGAAGTTGTCTAAGTCTAAGTCTATATCATTGTCAACTTCAACTTGTTCGTATTTCTTTACAGCGACAACGAATGACTGCTGAATACGCTTGAGTTCATGCGGTGTATACCATAATACTGAAGGAGAAGGCGAATCGTCCTCCTCATCGTCCTCAGCGTTATCCTCATCCTTCTCCTCGTCCTTCTCATTGGTGCCCTTCTCGTTCATCTTCATCTTCGTCTTCGTCTTGGGGGTGGTAATAATAATATCTTCGGAAACAGTAGTTTCTTCTTGCAGGGCAAATCGAACCACGCTTCGTCGTCTCGTTCTTGAGGAAGAAAAGTTATTACTATTATTATTATTTTTATTGCTCTTGTTGCTGTCATAATTTCTACTAGACATGACGATGCTACGCTTATTATCGGCGTCCACACACACGCTGTTGCTGTAATAGCCAGCATCACGATCAATAATGACTGAGGATGGTAGACTGCTTCCATCACTACGAGCAGAACGGTTTTCTGCAGTTTGAGTCATCGTGATAATTATAACAATAGAAGTATACTGTAGTATGAAAGTATTATATGAAAGTATTATGAAAGTATTATGAAAGGAATGAGATTTCAATGGTTTCTTTTTTTATGGTTGATAGCGATAATAGTTATTATGATTCCAACTCTTGATGAAAATTGTACATCAGTACAAGAGGTCTCGGCTATTTTTATTACCAGTGTGCAGAACTTCTTGTCTGTTCATAAAAGAAGACTATTCTCAACTACGGTAGATAAAGCAATGTCACAAGAATGTTGTTGTATCGTTATGTAATGTGAAGGAGTGAAAATCACCCGAATTGTACTTTTACTTTGTTTCGGACAAATTTCTTCGGATGTGTTTAAGGCTATGAAATTGATTCCATAATTGTTGAAAGTTTTGGGGATATTGTGAGAGAAGATGAACTTTTCTTCCCAAGGCTGTCAAGCATGACAAGTGCATGACATTTTCACAAAAAGAATACAAGTAAATAATGTCAAAAGATTATCCGTAACATTAAGTAAGCGTCGGTCATCAGGTTGTTTTGGTTTTTTTCTCCGAACCGAACGCTAAGTCAGATGCCAATTCACACATACAATATTGTTGTACGCCTGTGAGTATGTCTTCTAAGCGTTGTATCCTATTAAGATGATATAATTTGTCCGACGAGTGAAACACAACAGCTCAGCTAGTACTATCAGTACAGTAGTTATCGATGTGTCGCTGTAACATGACGACAATGAAAAAGTTCGGGGTTTCTCCATTAAAAAGAAAAGTGTCTTGTTCGTGTAAACAACTTCTTATGTAATCATTACTTAAAGTCAATCAGCGCGACGTGTCTCTGTCCGCATAATCGCGAGCTCCGTGTCTGTACGCTGACAGGGGAAAGAAATTAAAAAAATTGCATCATGCATGCACTACTAGTACAGCCAGTATATACTACTGTAACCATGTTGGAGAAAATGTTAACTCTACAGTGGTACTGTATTCAATACTACTGCGCTTGATTAGTTTACCAAGATGATGTATGTGGAAGTATCAAGAAGTTCATAAATTGTGTTCATTAATTTTCTGTTTCAAAATAATGTGCACAGCAGTTGTTAGTTTTCTAAAGTACAAAACTAACTATTATTGAATGTGTTGGACTAAGTCGAGTCTAAGTACTCTTGTGGTTTACTGTTTGAGAGTTCAGATTCTTTATTCTCCAATTTGATGTTACATAACTGTGATGTATGTCACCCCTGGCAATTGCAGCATATGGTCCAACATGGGGTACACACTGTTGAGTTTTAGTGGCTATTGTGCTCTCTCTCTCTCTTCTTGACTACTCGTGAATATCTGCATTGTACACAAAAGATTCTCATAGCCATCAACTCATCATAAATGATAGAGCATCATTTATGGGGTGATATACATGTCTGCAGCAGTAGTAGGATGCTCATTCCTAGTAGTGGAGCAGCGCACTACTAAGTGGATTGCGGATGATTGTTCCTGGTAGTGGGGCAGTAAATTACTAAGTGGATTGTGGATTGAAGCTGGTGCTACTAGCATGGAGGTATCAATCAATCATATACCCTTTCCTGAATTCTACAATACAAACAAGTAGGCAAGTTAAAAAACACTTTAAATTTAGCAGTAGAGACAACATGCAGCAGACAAGGTATGGCTGTTAAGCTACGTCTTAGTCTATTAATTAGTATATTAAACTGGTGTCTATAATAATTATGGGCTACTCAACTAGGATTCCTAATGGAGGATATTTTCCCCATTACAACTACTCTCCGGATAGGCGATTAGATGGATCGCTAGCCTTAGTTGTGACTGTTGGTGGCTCGCCTGGTGGCAACTGCCATTCGATACTGTAGTCTTTAAGTACCGGCTAGTAACGGCTTTAGTCCCAGTTACTAGTGATTCAAGGATCTTATCACACCCTTGC
>Ga0115007_10002782_pt1 | contig 10691 bp, 13 predicted proteins | sample ArcOceMetagenome_2_FD_87166 | JGI IMG/M metagenome (GOLD analysis project Ga0115007, IMG submission 87166) | Marine eukaryotic phytoplankton communities from Arctic Ocean - Arctic Ocean ARC135M Metagenome | ecosystem: Environmental > Aquatic > Marine > Oceanic | place: Arctic Ocean | collected...
CGAGTGGGAGCTTGGTGCTTTTACATTGATGATTGTTTCATTGTCGCGCAAGGGTGACCTTAAGAAGGTCACCCCTACAGTTTAGCCTTGTTATCGTTTAGGCATCTCTTTTAATGATAGAGAGCCACTTTTATTCTTGTCGAGCCAGCGAAAATTTCCTTTGATTCCTTTTGATATTTCTTCACTGCTGAGTTCGCCATTCTCATCTTTATCCCATCTCTGGAATTTTTTTCTCAGCGCACTTTTTCTAGCCATTTTCATGTTGTCTGATCTTTTGACGAATTCTTTTTTTGACCAGACGCCATCAAGATCAAGATCGAGTGCTGCGTATTGTGTTATGCGTAGCTGACTAAACTCTTCGAGGGTGAGTGTTTTACTATTGTCTTTGTCATAGTCACGCCAATTAATAGAGGCCTCATTAGCTGACACCAATGCCGAAGCTAATAAAATGGGTACTATAGTGAGATGTATAATTGTTTTTTTCATTATTTATTCTTCCATTCCAAGTGTATGTAAGTTGTTAGTGTTGAAGTTACTGGTTGCCTTTTCTTAATCTTTGATCATCGGGATGGAAAAAGTTTGTTAAGTCTTTTTCATTCCCTACTCTCAGCCAAGCGTTTGGAAATTCCGCAGCTTTTGATCGTTCAATTTGGCGGAACACCGAGCCAGCGCTGAATTTTTTTGTATAAGGTACAGCATGTTCGCCGTTGTTTCCTAGTCGAGCGAATAAGTCATTTCTTAATTTTACTTTTACCCTTAAATATTTGGGGTCGTCAATGAGGTTGTGCATTTCTTTAGGATCATTTTTGATATCGTACAATTCATCAGTATCCCAAATACCATGGTATTGGATTAATTTAAAATTATCTGAGCGAACAGCAAAGGTAGTAGGGGTTTGTGGAAAGTTAAATTCCCAATAGTATTCATAGAGTAAGGTTTCGCGCCAGTTAGCTACTTTTTTTCCTTCAGCCAATGGCAATAAGCTATCACCGGCAAATTGAGGTGGCTTTTCTTTGATGCCTGCAATGTCCAGAATCGTAGGCGCAATATCAATATTGGCGGCCATTTCTTCAACGACATAGCCTTGCTTTGCGCCAGGGATAGAGGCAATTAATGGAACGCGCATAGATTCTTCATAAGCGTTACGTTTATCTATTAGGCCATGCTCGCCAAATAAGAAGCCATTGTCCCCCATTAAAATAACGGCGGTATTTTCATCAAGACCGTTTGCTTTGAGCCAAGCGGTAATTCTGCCTAGGCTATCGTCAACAGCCGACAGTGCTCGGTGATATTGACGCTTGTATTCTTGAACATCTAATTCACTGTGATAAGGGAAATCAACACCGTGCCAACTATTACGTTGGTTCTTAACCCACATAGGTTTGCCTTTATAGTTTTCTGGGGTATCGGCTTGACTATCGGGTATAGCAATATTGGCTTCGCTGTATTGTGTTTTATGTCGTTCAGCAGGTGTGAAATCAGCATGCACGGCTTTGTGAGATAGGTAGATAAAAAACGGTTTGCTTGTGTCGCGTTCTTTTTCTAGCCACGACAAGGTGTAATCTGTCAGTTCGTCGGTAATGTAACCCTTTTGATTAACATGCTTGCCATTAATATTAAAACGGCTCACCTTGCCGTTACGCTTTCGCTTAGGATAGTAATCACCTTGGCCGGCAAAGCTTAGCCAGTAATTAAATCCGGGTTGTGGATCATCATGATGGCCGCCCATATGCCATTTGCCAAAAAACGCAGTTTCATACCCTGCTTCTTGTAAATAGCTAGGAAAATAAATAGTGCCTTCTTTGGCGGGTTTGTTGTTATCAACCACGCCATGATTATGCATGTATTGACCCGTTAATATTGATGCGCGACTGGGTGAGCAAAGGGCTGTGGTGACAAAGGCGTTTTTAAAATGCACACCGTTTTGCGCTAGTTCATCCATGTTTGGCGTGTCGATGACTGGATTCATGAAACCTAATTCATCAAAGCGTTGATCATCCGTCAAAATGTAAATGACATTTCTGGGTTTCACGGTATCGGTGTTCTTTGTCGCATTGGCGTCAAGACTAATACCGATCAATATCAAAAAGGCGGTCGCAATAGCGGGCCATGTTGGGTGAATAGGTGGTAATTTGAGCATTTAGAAATCCTTATTATTTTAGCAAGCTACTTTTTATCGCAGAAGTTAATTGTCAGCATACTTACAGATCATATTAACTAATGGTTAATGGCCATGATATTAGAGGATGACTGCGCTGTCAATTTGTAACTTTAGTCGTGCTTGAGCTGCTAGATCATTGATCTTATTTGTTTTTAAAGGATTTTGGTCGGAGAGGGAGGTTTTGTTAAAAATCGATGAGAATAGCCAGAAATAGCTATTCCCATCGTTGAGATAAAGATTACTCTTAGTCTTCTTTTGTTTCTTCTGCTGGAGCTTCTTCCGTGGCAGGTGCTTCTTCAGCTGGCGCTTCTACAGGAGCTGCGACGCTCAATTTGATTAACGATTCCGCTACTAAAACAGTCACTTTGTCGTCGCCGTTAAGCCATTGGCCATTAGCACTCTTTACTGCATAACGATTATTTCGTTTTTGGTAAATAGTATACTCGGCAGTTTTCTTAATCGATTTCATGTTGCCTTTCTCCGTTGTGTTATAAAAAAATAAAGGATGTTTTTAAGTGCTTTTCTGCACATCACCAAGGTTGCTATTAACCACCTTGAGTAATTCTTTGAATAATTTAGGGTTGCCACAAACAACATTGCCTGTTTTTAAGGAGGTATCACCGCCTTTAAAGTCGGCAGTTAAGCCGCCAGCTTCTTGAATCAGCAATAACCCAGCAGCCACGTCCCAAGGACGTAACCCGTATTCCCAAAATGCATCTAAGCGTCCAGCGGCAACATAGGCTAAATCTAGAGCAGCAGAACCGCCGCGACGAATGCCTGAGCCATTAGCAGCAAAGTGTTCGAGGCAGTTCATATAATCTTTAATAAAAGTTTGTTGGCTGGCACGATAGGGAATGCCAGTACCAATTAATGCGCCGTCAAAAGTGTGGCGATCGCTAACACGTAAGCGAACACCATTAAGGCTGGCGCCTCGACCACGGCTAGCTACAAATTCTTCGCGGCGAATAGGGTCATAAACAACTGCATGTTCAATACGGCCATTCTTTACACAGGCAATCGATACACAAAAGTGTGGAATGCCTCTAAGGAAGTTCGTTGTACCGTCTAAAGGGTCAATATACCAAGTAGTATCCGACTTTCCTTTGCTACCTAACTGCAGGCCACTTTCTTCAGCCACGATATTATCTTCAGGGTAAGCTTTTTTAAGCTGATAAATAATTTCTTCTTCAGCGGCTTTGTCGACATTGGTAACAAAGTCATTTTTCTCTTTTTCTTCGATCTTAATAAGATCCATTCGCTCAGTGGCACGCGCAATAATGTCGCCAGCTTTGCGGGCGGCGCGAAGAGCGATAGTGATGGTTGGCTCCACTTGGATACCTCAATGTCAGGGTTATGAAAAATAATAAAATTGATTGCAGCTTAATAAAAAGCCCATGTTGATAGCATTTTGTGATGCCGGCTATTGAAGCCTATATAATCAACTCTGCAAAAATAGGGCGGCGAGTATATCAGAGAGGTTGAGGCCTCACTGCCATTATTTGCCGTAATTTTGGTATTCGGTGGGGACTTTGATAGAATCCGCGCCCGATTTACCCGAATTCACAATTTTCGCGCACTATTCTTAATATTTTGATGCGATACAAGTTTGAAAGAGAGACGATTTTGACTGACGATACACAGATAACGGATTCTAACGATAAAGCTGCGGTTGCTGAAAATAGCGCTGTGGATGCTGAGCAAAACACAGCAGTTTCGAGTAAAGCCGCTGCGGTTCGCGATGTTCGCATCGTTTTAGTTAACCCTTCGCATCCCGGTAATATTGGAGGGGCGGCTCGTGCCATGAAGACTATGGCGGTGAATCAGCTGGTATTAGTGAGTCCGCGAAATTATCCCGATCCGAGAGCCGTGTGGCGCGCTGCAGGTGCACGTGATCTTTTAGAGTCAGCCATTATTGTCGAGACACTTGATGATGCATTGGCAGATTGTGATTTGATTGTGGGTACATCAGCGCGTGACCGTCGTATTCCCTGGCCATTAGTCGATGCACACGAGTGTGCTAAAAAAATCTATGAAGAGCCGCAAAGTTCCAAAATCGCTATTTTGTTTGGCCGTGAAGATAGAGGCCTTAAGAATGATGAGCTTAATCGCTGTCATCTTCATGTTCATGTGCCTACTAGTGATGCCTACAGCTCGCTGAATTTAGCCATGGCAGTGCAGATTCTTAGTTACGAGTTACGTATGCGCTCGCTACAGGTTGATGATAATCAGCCTAATCCAGTGCTCGATACCACGGACCAATGGGATGAGCCTTTTGCTAATGGCGCCGATGTTGAGCGTTTTCATGAGCACTTAGCACAAACTTTAGTCGATATTGACTTTTTTGACCCTGATCAGCCAAAGCAGCTATTAACACGTCTAAGAAGACTATTTGTCCGTGTGCGATTGGATAAAATGGAAATCAATATCTTGCGTGGCATATTGAGTACGGTGCAAGGTAAAGTCAAAAAACTTAAAGTAAACAAGTAGATAGCTAGTTTTTGCTAAGGATGTACTTGCTGAATGCCAAAAGTAATAATATCCGACTAAATTAGTGGGTTAAATACTTGACTAGTTTACTCAGGCTTTAGATAATGACGCCATTCCGCGATCATTTTTAGACTTTTGCTTCGCAACCGCTTTCGGCGTGTTGTCGTTCCTGCAAAGCCTCTTGAGACTACCGCTATGCGATTAACTACAAAAGGGCGTTACGCCGTCACCGCCATGTTGGATTTGGCGCTGCATTCGACTGCCGGTCCGGTCAGCCTTGCTGAAATTGCTGGTCGTCAAGAATTGTCGTTATCTTATCTTGAGCAGTTGTTTGTTAAATTGCGTCGCAAAGAGCTAGTGGTTAGTTCGCGCGGTCCTGGTGGTGGTTATAGTTTGAATCATCCTACGGTTGATATCTGTGTTGCCGATATTATTGATGCAGTAGACGAGCGTGTTGATGCGACTAACTGTTCAGGTAAAAGTGATTGCCAAGAAGGCAATACCTGTTTGACGCATCATTTGTGGAATGATCTTACACAGCAAATTCATGGTTTTCTTACCGGTATTTCATTAGCAGATTTAGTGAACCGAAAAGAGATAAAACGAGTATCTCAAAAGCAGGACAAACAATTAGATGCTGCAAATGATCTGCAGCAAATACGTATCGCCTCTAGTGATTAATGAACCTTAGTGATCAATGATCTCAAGTGATTAATGAAAAGGCGCTTAAATAAGCAATAGTTTTGGAGAACAATATGCAATTACCGATTTATCTTGATTATTCTGCGACAACGCCGGTTGATCCGCGTGTAGCCGAAAAGATGTCGGCGTGTTTAACCAACGAAGGCAATTTTGGTAATCCCGCCTCGCGTTCGCACAGTTTTGGTTGGCAAGCAGAAGAAGCGATTGAAACCGGTCGTTCACAACTTGCCGAGTTAATAAATGCTGACCCGCGTGAAATCGTTTGGACGTCGGGTGCAACTGAGTCAGATAACCTAGCTGTTAAAGGCGCTTCTCATTTTTATCAGAAAAAAGGTAAGCACATTATTACCTCATCTATCGAGCATAAAGCAGTGCTTGATACTTGTCGTCAGTTAGAGCGTGAAGGTTACGAAATTACTTATTTGTCGCCTGGTGAAGATGGCATTACTCAGCCAGAAGCAGTAGAAGCAGCTATTCGTGAAGATACGGTTCTTGTATCAATTATGCATGCCAATAATGAAATTGGCGTTGTGAATGACGTTGCAGCGATTGGTGCAATTACGCGCGCTCATAAAGTTATTTTTCATGTTGATGGTGCGCAGTCGGTCGGTAAAATTCCGGTAGATGTTGTCGCTATGAAAATCGATTTATTATCAATGTGTGCGCACAAAATGTATGGCCCTAAAGGTATTGGCGCATTATATGTATGCCGCAAGCCTCGCGTTCGTATTGAAGCGCAAATTCACGGTGGCGGTCATGAGCGCGGTATGCGTTCAGGCACATTACCTACGCATCAAATTGTAGGCTTCGGTGAAGCTGCACGTGTCGCTCAAGAAGGCATGGAAGAAGAGAACAAGCGTTTAATTACTTTGCGTCAGCGTCTATGGGACGGTGTCTGCGATATGGAAGAAGTTTATTTAAACGGTCATCCTGAGCAGCGTTTACCCGGTGCTTTAAATGTGAGCTTCAACTTTGTTGAAGGCGAATCATTAATTATGGCGTTAAAAGATCTCGCTATCTCTTCTGGTTCGGCGTGTACTTCGTCAAGCCTCGAGCCTTCTTATGTGCTTCGCGCCTTAGGTCGAAGTGATGAGTTAGCGCATAGTTCATTGCGTTTCTCAGTAGGCCGTTTTACAACAGAAGAAGACATTGATTACGCTATAGTAAAAGTGAGAGCCGCGGTTGAAAAGCTGCGTGATCTATCACCGCTATGGGATATGTATAAAGATGGTATCGATTTGAGCTCGGTAGAATGGGCTGCGCACTGAAGCGAAGCGTTAGAACAAACACAAAATATTATAGAGGTAATTGAACATGGCATATGGCGAAAAAGTGTTAGATCACTACGAAAATCCACGCAATGTCGGCAAGATGGATGCTGATGATGTATCTGTTGGTACAGGTATGGTCGGTGCACCAGCTTGTGGTGATGTTATGCGTTTACAAATCAAAATTGATGACAATGGCATCATTGAAGACGCTAAGTTTAAAACTTATGGCTGTGGTTCGGCTATCGCATCTAGCTCGCTATTAACAGAGTGGGTTAAAGGTAAAACTTTAGATGAAGCTTCGCAAATTAAGAATTCTGATATTGCTGAAGAGTTAGCTTTACCGCCAGTTAAAATTCATTGTTCAGTATTAGCTGAAGATGCAATTAAAGCTGCTATTGAAGACTTAAAAGCTAAGTCTGATAACGCAGTTGCTAGCTAAGGAACGCTTTGCATGGCAATTACGATGACAGAAAAAGCCGCTGCGCATGTGCGTCAGCAATTAGATCAGCGCGGCGCTGGTCTTGGTATTCTCGTCGGTGTTAAAACCACCGGCTGCTCGGGTATGGCTTACGTATTAGAATTTGTCGACGAAGCCGACAATGACGATGCCGTATTCGAAAATCATGGCGTTCATTTGATTGTTGATCCAAAAAGTTTGGTGTATATCGATGGCACCGTAATGGATTTTGTTAAAGAAGGCTTAAACGAGGGTTTTGAATTTAAAAATCCTAATATTGCAGGCGAGTGCGGTTGCGGCGAAAGTTTTACCGTTTAACGTGAGCGCATATTTAAATAAGGTTTGCAGTTAATACCGTGAAGCTCGAACACAATTTTTTTATCCTCTTGGGTCAGGCGCAGCAGTTTACTGTTGATCGCGCTGCCCTCAAAAAACGTTTTCGCACTTTGCAGCGTGAGTATCATCCCGATCGCTATGCAGCTAAAACACCTCAAGAGCAACGCTTAGCTGTGCAGTTCTCTGCTCATTTAAATACGGCTTTTGCTACCTTAGATAATCCTGTTAAGCGCGCTACGCATTTACTTGAATTGTCAGGTGTCACGATTGACCATCAAAATAGTACCATTAAAGACCCTATTTTTCTTATGCAGCAAATGGAAACGAGAGAGGCATTTGATGATGCGCGTGCCGAGAATGATTTGCCCGCATTAGAGTCATTGTTCAATCAAGTGAATGCTCAGTTTAATGCTTGCCAGCAAGATTTTTCAATATTGTTTGATGCGGCTCAATTGTCGGCATCAGCTGATGAAAAAAACGTACGTGATACCGTAGGAAAAATGCAGTTTTTTGAAAAACTCACTGATGAGCTAACCTCACTTATTCGTTCGCTAACCCAATAGGTTTAAAGCCCGTGGCATTACTACAAATATCCGAACCAGGACAATCACCAGTACCGCATCAATTTAAGCGTGCCATTGGTATTGATCTTGGTACGACTAATTCTTTGGTTGCAGCGGTAGCAAATAAAGGCGGTGCTGATAACGGCGTAGCGAATGTTATTAAAGATGCTGAGGGCAGGGCTATATTGCCGTCGGTGGTTCATTACGATGCCTCGGGCGCTCAGTGTGTCGGTTATGAGGCGCAAGCCATTGCTGTCGATGACCCTTATAATACATTGGCCTCTTTTAAACGCTTGATGGGCCGTGGATTAAACGATGTTGGCGACACATCACAATTTCAAATTGTTCCACCTAAAGATGCTTTAACTGACACCGCAGATAAGAATGATGTTATTCGTATTGCTACTGCAGCGGGTGAAGTAACGGCCATGCAAGCTTCGGCTGAAATTTTAAAATCCCTAACGGCACGTGCTGCCGATGCTTTGGGTGGCGCGATAGAAGGTGCGGTTATTACCGTGCCCGCTTATTTTGATGATGCACAACGTCAAGCCACAAAAGATGCAGCAACTTTGGCTGGGTTAAGCGTATTGCGTTTAATTAATGAGCCTACGGCTGCGGCTGTCGCCTATGGTTTAGATAAAGCGGACGATCGCCATATCGTCGTTTATGATTTAGGTGGCGGTACATTTGATGTATCTATTTTGCAGCTTAGCGAAGGTGTTTTTGAAGTGCTATCTACCGGTGGCAACTCTGCACTGGGTGGTGATGATTTCGATTTAGCTATTGTTCAATGGGCTTTATTGCAAGCCAATACTTCGGTAGAGCAGCTATCCGCTCAGGAATATCGTCGTTTATTAATGGATGCTAGAGCGACGAAAGAGTCGCTAACGGATAATAATTCAGTAGCTTTATCAATACAGTCTTCTGTAGTTACTTGGGTGGGTGAACTCAGCCGTGATGCATTCGATACGTTAATTGATGCTCTAGTGGCAGCCACTATAGCCGCTTGTAAGGCTAGTTTAAATGATGCCGACTTAACTGCCGGTGAGATTGCTGATGTCGTTTTGGTGGGTGGTTCAACGCGTGTGCCTTTGGTGCGAGAGCGAGTTACTGCATTATTTCAGCAAGCGCCAAAAACGGATGTTGATCCCGATCAAGTCGTTGCCTTAGGCGCTGCTATTCAGGCTGACAGTTTAATTGGTAATAACCGCGACAGTGATTTACTGTTATTGGATGTTATTCCATTGTCCCTTGGTATTGAAACAATGGGCGGTTTGGTAGAAAAAATTATTCATCGCAATACCTCTATTCCTTCCACGCGCGCACAAGAATTTACCACTTACAAAGATGGTCAAACAGCCTTGGCTGTTCATGTAGTGCAGGGCGAGCGAGATTTAGTCAGTGACTGTCGATCATTAGCCCGTTTTGAATTACGCGGTATACCGCCAATGGTTGCCGGTGCAGCGCGTATCGAAGTTGTCTTTAATGTTGATGCCGATGGTATTCTCGATGTCAGTGCCAAAGAAACCATTACTGGCGTGAGTACTCATGTTCAGGTTAAGCCTTCTTATGGTTTGGATGAATCAGAAATAGCGCAGATGCTAAAGGCCTCTTATTCGCATGCAAGCGAAGATCGTGATGCGCGAATGCTTGCCGAGCAAAGAGTTGAAGCCGAAGGCTTAGTTGATGCTGTTAATATGGCTTTAGCGCAAGACGGCAATTTGCTTAATGATGTTGAGCGAGCAGATATTGATGCCTCTATTGCGGCAGCTTTAGCGGTTGTAGGCCAGAGTGACGCACAAGCGATTAGCGATGCAGTTGCTGCCTTAGGCCGTGTAACAGATACCTTTGCTACACGCAGGATGGATCAAAGTGTTCGTGCTGCCTTAAAAGGTAAAAGCATTGATGATGTTGCCGATGGTTCATTGTGATAATGTTCAAGTAATCAATATGTTTAGATTTAAAAACGTATATAACCTTATTTAATTTTATTGGAGCTCGTCTTATATGCCGCAAATAATTGTTTTACCTCATGCGGAAATTGCCCCCGAAGGCGCATCAGTAGAAGCGAAAAAAGGGGAGACTGTTTGTGACGCATTATTGCGTAATCATATTGATATTGATCATGCTTGCGAAAAATCTTGTGCCTGCACGACTTGTCATATTGTGGTTCGCGAAGGTTTTGAATCGCTTTCAGAGGCCGATGATTTAGAAGAGGATTATCTCGATAAAGCGTGGGGCTTAGAGCCTGAAAGTCGCCTAAGTTGTCAGGCTTTCGTAGCCGATACCGATTTAGTGGTTGAGATACCTAAGTACACCATTAACCATGCGCGCGAATAAGCAAAGCGTTTAATACAGAAATTAAGAGAGAGAGACTTATGCGCTGGACCGATGTAAATGATATTGCCATTGAGCTTTATGATGCTCACCCTGATGTTGATCCGCAGTATGTCAACTTTGTTGATTTACGAAATTGGGTTTTAGCGTTAGAAGGCTTTGAAGATGATGCCGATCGCTGTGGCGAAAAAATTCTTGAAGGTATACAAATGGCGTGGATGGAAGAGGCTTCCTAGTTCTTCTCCATCATCTATTCCTATAACAATCTATAGCATTTAGAGTCTCTTATTTTGCGTAAACTTCTCGGTTATGTCTTGTTAGCCATTTCCTGCTTGGCATGGCTAACAGTCCCCATTATTCCTTTTTTATCTTTGTCA
>Ga0115007_10002783_pt1 | contig 10691 bp, 6 predicted proteins | sample ArcOceMetagenome_2_FD_87166 | JGI IMG/M metagenome (GOLD analysis project Ga0115007, IMG submission 87166) | Marine eukaryotic phytoplankton communities from Arctic Ocean - Arctic Ocean ARC135M Metagenome | ecosystem: Environmental > Aquatic > Marine > Oceanic | place: Arctic Ocean | collected...
AGTTCACTTTCAAAAATTATTATCTTTCTTCTATGATTGGGGGATGGGAAAATCTAAGTAAATGTTGGTCAATTTTCATTTTCCGCGAGCGCATCATTGCATGATGGCTTGACATCAACTCTCATATTTAAATATAATTAAATATAATTTCTTTTCTTCTTTCTTCACATATCTTCGCTTTTCTTCATTCTCGTCACAAGATTAAGACACGTACCAGATAGCCTTTGAGCTTTGTATATACACCCAACTAATAAACAATGACGACGCGAATAACAAAGCTGTTTAAATGCAAATATCCAATAATTCTACCGGGGATGAGTTGGATATCTACAGCTGATTTGGTGGCAGCTACGAGCCAATCAGGTGGAGTTGGGTTGTTAGCAACTGGGCCGTTGAACGAAGAGGAAACACGAGCTTCTATTCGAAGGATTCGTTCACTGACAGACAAACCCTTCGGGTAAGTTTATTTTGTATCTCGCCTGAATTGCTTTCATCTGAACTGAACTATTCTTTTGAATTCTGACATGTATTTTTAACTTCTTTTTTTTTTTCTTATGAATTCGTAGAGTTGGAATAACCCTCCTTGTAAGTTCGAAAGTGCAGAAATATCTTCTCCTTTTTCTCTCGTCTATCTCTATCATCAGGAGTGATTCGTTTAATAATAGTTACGATTCAACCACTCATTCGTTGTTTTAATTTTATGTTTTTTCTATGTGGTTGATAGATGCCGGGAGCAAAAGAAAATGCCAAGGTAGCGTTGGAAGAGCAAGTTCCCATAATCAATGTTTCCCTAGGCAAAGCTGAATGGATCGCCGATGGCCTGTCCAGTTATGGTGGTAGTTTACTAGCGACCGTTACGAACAAAGAACATGCTATGGCTGCTTTGGAGACGGGTGCAGATGCGTTGATGGTTACAGGACATGAAGCAGCGGCTCATGGGGGAGGCGTGACGTCTTTGGTACTAGTTCCCTCTATGGCTGAACAATTTCCGGATGTTCCAATAATTGCGGCTGGAGGTTTTGCCACAGGAAAAGGTTTGGCAGCAGCATTGGCATTGGGAGCAGATGGAATTGCTATGGGATCAAGACTAGCAGTGACTCAAGAATCACCGTTAGCCTCTGCTACCAAGGACGCTATATTGTTGGCGTCTGAACAAGATACTTTGTACGGGAACAACTTCGACGGAATAAACGCAAGAGTTCTTCATACAAAAACTGCCAAACAAGCGATGGACTCAAGACCGTGGTTACCAACCATCGTAGTTCGAGCATTTCGAGCTGCACAACAAATGAAAATACCGCTGTGGAAAGTCCTACCAGGTATGCTAACACAATGGGAAAAGATGTATACAATAGCCCAATTTGGTGCTGCTACCGATGCTATTAAGTTAGCAACAGTTGATGGAGACCTTCAGAATGGTGTTCAATTTATTGGACAGTGTCAAGGTATGATTAATGACGTACCAATGGTCAATGACTTGATACAGCGGATTATGAAGGAAGCCGAGATGGCAAGTAAGAAACAACAACAAATCTTCATATAGAGAAACACACCTAATGACATATAGAATTTAGAATAGATTCAGCTTAATTAGTGTGTAAATACTAGTAATTTCCAAATGCTATTATTAATGTAGCTAGTTAGCATCTAAAATTCGCTGTCCAAATCTTCCTCAATGTGTGTTGTTGTTTCGGGCTGAAGAATAGTTTTTAAATCCTCGACTGACCCATCACCCATATCGCTACTAATACTACGCCGAATGACAATATACGACACAATATATCCGATAAGTAACACTCCCATAACGATTAAGATCTTTAATAAATGTCCACCCACCTTGGAATTAACTGTATTCCATTTATCTTTCGCCTTTTGTGCTGTTTGCATCATCTTTAGAGCGGAATCCATTTTTGTATCGTCCATTGACGCAAAGCTTTCGACACCTTTTCTCAATTGTTCCTCATTCATTCCAGTCATACCAGCAAATTGTTTCATCATTTCAGGACTTTCTTTAAGAGAATTTAACATTTGTTTCATTTGAGTTTTGTCCATATTGGCTAACATTTGACCGGCATCACCGCCGGCTCCCATTTGTGCTGCCATATCGGCAGGTGATGAACCTGGCTGTCCGGCTCCACCTTTCAATTGTTCCATGGCCATTTTCATCATGGCAGGATTGGATGCCATCATTTCAAATTGACTAGCAGCTTGCTTTATTTGTTCGTCTGTCATATGAGCTAATTGTGGATTAGTTGCTCGAATCGTATTGGGATCCATTGTTTTTAACATCTGTGCCTGTTGACGAAGTTGGTCTGGGCTCATGTTGGCCATCATGTTGGCAGCTTGTTCAGCCTGATTTGCGGTAGGTGTTCCATTTGGAGCTACATTCAAAGGGGTGGTGCTGGTAGTGTTGGTTGGAATTGTTGATCCGCTACTTGCAGTACCATTATTTCCTCCCGTCATTTGAGCCTGCATCCTCTGTAATTCGGCTGGATCCATGTTTCTAATTTGGTCGGCAGCCTGTTTCATCATGGCAGGATTGTTTGCCATCATTTCCATTTGATCAGCCGCTCCTCTTATTTGTTCATCAGACATATGAGCTAATTGTGGATTCGTCTGTCGAATATAATTCGGATCCATAGTCCTCATCATTCTTGCTTGTTGACGAAGTTGGTCAGGATTCATATTACCCAAATTATCTGCTGCTTGGGAACCAACACCAGGATTATTGTTGTTAACAGTAACGGGGGCAACGGGTTTTGGTAATGACAATTTGGCCTTGGCTAGCAATTTGGGGATCTCGTTCTCGTCTGCAGATTCAGATTCAGATTCAGATTTAGATGACATGAGTTTTGTAACTTCGGAACGTAAATCAGATTTATCCATACCCACTAATTCGCCGTCGTTATTCTTTTTCTTCAAAATCATCTTTAATTCTTTCACCGATAAACTTTCCAATGTTCTTGGTTCGTAACGAAGATTTGATGGTTTTAGGCCCACTGATCTGTCAAGTTGTGGAATAAAAACAGTTTGACGATCCGCACTAGACAGATCAGATTTAATAACGCCAATTTTTCCATTTAAATCAGCAGCTTTCAGGCTATGAAGAATAACTCGAGCTTCCAAAGGAAAGCTTGTTACTGAGGCCTCGTCCGCATTGTTAGTGGTAGATGACATGATCGTATTCTGCTCTACAACTGTATTATTTGATGAAATGTATTGCAAATTAATTACTTTGCTGATTTTAAGATTAATGATGTATTGATTTCAGATTGTGACAAAGCTATTTTGTGATAAAAGTAATGTAGAACGCCATTTTGTGAGGCGCTGAACGTACTCAAGTACTAGTAGCTACATACATACACTGTGTTATTCAAAATGCACATTCAACATACCGCAAAAATTAAAAGAAAAATAGCCGAACATTGTGCGTACCGTCGCGCGTTGTGATCTTTTTTTTTTTTAAATTAAAAAATTGGCTGGATCCGAGGTACTAGATTGGCATTTACTATAACGCGCTGTCCGTGTTCCACCCAATCTCACACATACTTTAAGTAATAATACAGTAATAACGATAACGAGATCAAGAAGAAGGATGATGATATCAATGAATATATCGTACTGGGTATTATTTGTCCTTTCGTTATTTATATTAGTAGCTGCAGATGGTGGTGGTCCTAGCTTCAATATGGACGGTGAACCTAAATTCTGCAAACCTTATAAATGTACAAAGGGGAAAACACCAGTAAATAAATGGCCACTATCATTCAAGTCGAGTGGATGTGCTTCTCTTGGTGGAGGGAGTATGTCGATTACCGCTCCTGGTTCGGACAAAAATGGAATTCATGAAAGTTGTTGTGATCAGCGCACAGCATGTATTCAAATTTGTGGTAATACTAAAATGAAATGTGATGAAGAATTTAAACAATGTACGAAGGACGTATGCAGTAAGACTACTGATGAAGCAAAATGTCTAGAAAGTACAAGTATATTATCTATTATGATAAGTTTTGAGAACTGCCAATTATATGATCAACAACAATATTCTCATTGTAATTGTGTCGCAACGGACGATGTACCTAATGCACAAAAAGAAATCTTAAGAAAATTTTACAAAAAATTTAGTCCAGATTCGATCGATAAAGTAGATGGTCTTGCGGAGAAGGTAGACACGCCACGTAAAATGGCTAATCTACTGGGGAAACTTGTAAAGAAATTTTATCCTAAGACTATTCAAAAGATAAAAGACCCACAACAAGAAAGGATGGAAAGAATGATGAAAGATGGTGATTATGCCAAGAAAAATACGGAAGAAAAACAAGTAGAAGAAGAAGACGAACATCGGGAGGAAGATGAGGAGGATGAAGATGTTCAGGAATTATAATAATAAAAACCAAATATTAATTATTGAGTCTGACTTCCACGCTGCTGCATTATTATTTTGTATGTGTGTGTGTGTGTGTGTGTGCGTTTATGTATTGATTATTACAAACTCCATGCATAATAACGAAGAAGAAAAAAGAATGATGTGATAAAACGATAGAATAGGAAAAAAATAATAATGCATACTAATAGTATGGTAATAATATTATAATTGGCTTGTCTCTAGCTACTACATTGTAGGTGTAGTCCCAAGGCAAGGCTAAATAGAAAATATACATCTACTAATCCATTTGAATACATAGTATTGGATGATTCTCACTTGGTACATTCAGTCAGAGGCTGAACAAAGATTCTCAGGATAATATCACTACAAAAGGAAAGCTTCATCCTCTATAATTCAATATAATTAATTGATATCATAACACACAAAACTTTAGCAAGCAGTTGTCGCTGTTTAAGTATTATTGTTGCTGACACAAGCTCATGCAATACTCAGAACTAGGCAAGTACAGTTGGAGTTGATGACTGCAAGGTGCTATAAAAAGAATAAGAGCTATATAAGGTGAGATAAAGCATTACAAAAAAACAATATATTTTTAGGGGGGTTCGGTCATTTTTGTTGGCATATCATTTTTTCTCAGAATTCTAAATTTCGCCTCCCCAATAAAAGATATGGAAAAAGATATTTTGACGGATGATGGCATTATCCTTAAAATTATAATTCTATACATTAATTATCAACATTTAAACATACTACTACAACGGCACGATCAACGATCGACACGATACCATCATTAATCATTACATCATTAATCATTACATCATTAATCATTACATCATTACTCATTACATCATTACTCATTACATTTTTTTATATTATTCCATTCCAAATATTAGATACCGGGAGTACAATAAGTGCAATGAACTTACTCTGGAACACCACACTTCGGAAAAATATGATGCGGACGTATCTCTGCCATCGTGCACTGTCTTCTATTAGTAGTACTACGGCATTGAATATCGCACTCATAACTGGAAGTACGAGAAAAGTTGGACCTCCTAATCCTATCATTGGACCACGTGTCGCTAGCTTCATTACGAAGAAACTAGAAGAAAGAGGAAACAAAGTTACCCTAATCGATCCAAATGAATTTACGTTATTGGAACAACCAGAATTTTCATACCGTCGAAGTGATGTTCCTAAAAAGTTACAGGATTACAAGAATATTCTAATGGAAGCCGACGCATACGTTTGTGTTACGCCGGAATATAATCATGCACCGTCTCCTGGACTTGTTAACGTTTTAAATCACTTTGGTTCATCTGTATTTTCTTTCAAACCAAGTGCTATTGTGAGCTACTCAGCAGGACAGGTAGGTAGTAATCATTTTCCGTTTTTTTTTTTCGTCAGAATTATATTTCGATATTCGACACTTGCACCATACGGTATGTCAGATATTTTTTCTTCTTATTGCCATTTTTCTTTCTTTATTTGTTTCATACTTTTTTTGGTGCTTTGTTACTGTATCCTTCAAATGTAGTGGGGAGGTAAATCAATAAGATCATATCGCGAAAAGAAGAAAGTTGGGGACACTCTTCTTGATTGTATACATTCTCTTGCTTACTATTTCTTTTCTTAATTTCTAATCATAACAGGCACGAGAGCAGCTATTGCATTAAGACCGATATTGTCTGAATTGGGAGCACTACCAGGTAATTATTATTATCCGTTTCTTCGGAATTATTTGTCATTTCTCGATATTCGGCACTGCAGTATGTCAAATAATATATCTTTCTTCTTATCATTTTTCTTCCTTTCTTTTTTTTGATGCTTCATTATTGTTTCCTTCAAATAAATGATATTGAATTGAATCGAATCATTTTCACTAAACCAATTCGTTACAAAGTGAGTGCCATGATAAATATCCCAAATGCACAGGTACGTACAAATCAATCAATAATCAATACAATTCTAAAATTGAAGAATACAATTGAATCAATCATATTCCTCTTCTTTTTTACTATTTTCCGTCATACATGGTATTCTAACCTTCGTTGTATTTTGTAGGATGTTTTTGATGAGGATGGAAATGCTATAAACGATCCAGAAAATTGGAATAGCTATTGTGGACGTTGTTTTTCTCAACTGGAGTGGTGGGCGAATGCAGCCTCTGCGCACAAGTCGGTTGTCGACCCTTTCGCAGAATCGAAACCGCTCCAATCGTTTCCATCTCAAAGAAATGCACCTGGTAAAACCTAAGAGGAATGCATGTATAAATATATATATATGTAAATATATGATATAATATAATATAATATAATATAATATAATATTACCATACTACCATACTACCATGCGATTTCATTTCGAGATTCGAAGCTACGCCTACTAGCTAGTTATTTACTGCTGCTATTTTTATAACAATAATTTGAATCGCTCACCGTGGGTTCTGTTGCTAGTAGTTCCTCGCCACAACATAGTAAATATCAACAAAACAACGTCGAAGATAGTAGATTCAACTTGTTCTAGTAATGGAAAAAAGAATTGACTGTAGTCCCTATAAAGTGCTTTTCAAATGCAGTCACAAGAGATAATTTATGAATCAGTATCAAATTATATTACATTACTTATATATTATATTATATTATATTATATCATATCATATCATAGATCCTATTTAATCCTAATAACGTGAGGGTCTCGACGTCGGCTTCGAAGAAAGCATCATACTAGCTCCAACAGCGATAGCAACAACAGCGATACCTATACCAACTACTAACATAGACTCGGACCCATTGGAGTCTCCCTTTTTCACTTCTGCTGTAAGCTTCACCACGACCTTGCTGCCATTAGAAGCATTTCGAGCAAGAGCTACTGCTTCGGCCAGGTCATCATCAGTAGATATCAATATTGCGTCTCCCTCTTCATCGAAAAATTTAAAAGAAATGTTTGTTACTTTCAATTTTCCAGCTAACTTGTCTACGAAAGCCTTCCGCAGACAAACTATCTTCGTTTCTGAATGAAGACGGTGAGTGTGCCCATCAGGATCCACAATCTTAAAAACAACGACATTTCCATCTGAAAGGAAACTAGCGCTTTCCATTCTGTAGGTGTCGTTGAATGTAGTTTCATCAAACTCTTCATTTGATCCTTTTTGGAATTCCAATGTCGATGGGATATTCCCAAGAGGAGGTGGTGACGACGAAACCATTGGTGCATTTTTTGAAACTTTGATCATCGGAACTTTGTTTCTAACAGGTGGAGTAGCAACGGAAATTATTCCAGACTCATTAACTGAAGCGTCGTCCATTTGTAGAGCGACTTCAAAAATCGAACGCCAGTGATCAGGTCCACCGCAAGCGTGGATAACATCCATCACATCAACGATACCAACAACAGATCCATCCTCATCAACAACAAGGGCAGCTTTCCTACTTTCGGTCATAGCACTAGCAACGTCAAGCACACTAGTTTCGGGACGAACGATTGCGCAATACGCACCACGAGTAATGCTACGTAATGAAGGGACAGCGGAATCTGCCCCAAGTGCTTTATTTAAGAGTGGATACAGCAAAGCCTCGAGAGAAGCTGCGTTAGCGCCACCTGTTGATTCAATCGCTTTTTTCATCAATTGTTCGGCGGCATTGGATTTGGTAGATACCGACCGCTCCAATTTAGATATAGCATCATTGAGGCATCTGGCGATGTCCAACGTTCCAACAACGTCCGTGCCATTAACAACAGGAAGATGACGGAATCTATGCTCGATCATTAACATCATTGCGTCCATCGCCGAGTCGTTGTGATTCACAAATTTAGGATTTGGAGTCATCACAACAGAAATACAAGTGTGGGCCGTGTCTAAGCCCTTCGCAACTACGCGTCTTGTTATATCCGTGTCAGTGATGATTCCTGTCAACTGACCGTTTGAGTCTACCAGGATGGCTGAGTCACTTCTGTTACTAGCAAGTTTCTTTGTAACAGCTAAGATTGTTTCATCAACTGAAGATGTTTGTGGTTTCTTTGGACGGAGATTCATCACATTCTTGTTGAGTTCGATGGCTTTCGCTGACGACTTCGAAGGCCCGGAAGGGAATTCCTCGAAAGCATTGCTGCGTCCACTTGCATGGGATGCGGTTTCGGAAATATCGTCAAGATCCAGTGTAGCAGTGAAGATTGATCTCCAGCCTTCTACACCTCCACATCCGTAAATAACATCCATCACATTCACCAGACCAACAACAGTACCATTGTCTTCACAAACAGGCAAGGTCAAGAATTTGTTGTCATGCATAGTCTGCAGAGCTTCCAACACAGTCATATCTGGAGACACAGATTCTGGGTTTGGAGTCATCACAGCAGATATCTCTGTGTCATCCAAGGGTAGCTCCTTGGCAACAACACGGGTCATCATGTCCTTGAATCCAAATATACCAACCAAATTGCCATCTTCAACTACTAGAGCAGCCTTTCTACTTTCTGCCATCTTTGTTCCTGCTTCAAATACACTGGTTCCCAACTGGACAACTGTACTTGGCTTTCCAGCAAGGAGACTGCGTAGAGTAGGAGATGCTTGATTTCCAAATGCTTGGCTCATCAATGGGGCTAATAATGCCTGAAGGGCAGCAGCTTGTGCCCCCTGAGCTCCTTGAGATTGCATTGCTTGGCTCAAGGCTTCTTCGGCAACACTACCACTCTTGGACTCTGACTTCTCAAGTTTACTAATTGCATCATTCAGGCATTTTGCAATATCCAGCAGCCCTACAACTCCTCCTTTATCATCAACAACTGGCAGATGACGGAAGTGATTCTCTACCATGGTTGTCATTGCATCCATTGCAGAGTCTAACATAGAAACACAGGTAGGATTTGGTGTCATTACCTTTGAAACACTTGTAGAGGCTGCATCCAAATGCTTTGCAACTAATCTTCTTGTAATGTCTGTGTCAGTTATGATTCCTGCAAGACCCCCCTCATCATCCACAATCAAGGAAGCATCACCACGTTTACTAGCAAGCATTTGAGTCACTGATAGGACACTATCACCAACAGAGGAAATCAGTGGTTTCTTCGGTCTAAGCGCGGAAACTTTGCGGACGTCGGATTTATTTGTTGGTAGAGTTCTTGGTCTTGAAGATTGGCTGCGACCGGCCGTGCTTCCTTTCCCACTTTTGTATGAAACTTCGTCAGACATGTCATCAAGTTCCAATGAGGTACTGAAGATTGATCTCCAACCTTCTACACCTCCACATCCATAAATAACATCCATCACATTCACCAATCCAACAACAGTACCATTCTCTTCACAAACAGGCAAGGTCAAGAATTTGTTGTCATGCATAGTCTGCAGAGCTTCCAATACAGTCATATCTGGAGACACAGATTCTGGGTTTGGAGTCATCACAGCAGATATCTCTGTGTCATCCATGGGTAGCTCCTTGGCAACAACACGAGTCATCATGTCCTTGAATCCAAATATGCCTACCAAATTGCCATCTTCAACTACAAGAGCAGCCTTTCTACTTTCTGCCATCTTTGTTCCTGCTTCAAATACACTGGTTCCCAACTGGACAACTGTGCTTGGCTTTCCTGCAAGGAGACTGCGTAGAGTAGGAGATGCTTGATTTCCAAATGCTTGGTTCATCAATGGGGCTAACAGTGCTTGAAGGGCCGCAGCTTGGGCCCCTTGAGCTCCTTGAGATTGCATTGCTTGGCTCAATGCATCTTGAGCTGCACTACCACTCTTGGACTCTGACTTTTCAAGTTTACTGATTGCATCATTCAGACATTTTGCAATATCCAGGATCCCTACAACTCCTCCTTTATCATCAACAACTGGTAGATGACGGAAGTGATTCTCTACCATGGTTGTCATTGCATCCATTGCAGAGTCCAACATAGAAACACATGTAGGATTTGGTGTCATAACCTTTGAAACACTTGTAGAGGCTGCATCCAAATGCTTTGCCACTAATCTTCTTGTAATGTCTGTGTCAGTTATGATTCCTGCAAGACCCCCCTCGTCATTCACAATCAAGGAAGCTGCACCACGTTTGCTAGCAAGCATTTGAGTTACTGATAGGACGCTATCACCAACAGAGGAAATCAGCGGCTTCTTCGGTCTAAGCGATGAAACTTTACGAACTTCAGATTTAGCTGTCTGTAGATTTCTGGGTCTTGTTGATTGGCTTCCAGTTGTACTACCTTTCCCACTTTTGTATTAAACTTCCTCACACATGTCATCAAGTTCCAATGAGGTACTGAAGATTGATCTCCAACCTTCTACACCTCCACATCCATAAATAAC
>Ga0115007_10002785_pt1 | contig 10686 bp, 1 predicted proteins | sample ArcOceMetagenome_2_FD_87166 | JGI IMG/M metagenome (GOLD analysis project Ga0115007, IMG submission 87166) | Marine eukaryotic phytoplankton communities from Arctic Ocean - Arctic Ocean ARC135M Metagenome | ecosystem: Environmental > Aquatic > Marine > Oceanic | place: Arctic Ocean | collected...
ATACCCAAACTTGGCATACACGTCCACCCATCGTTTGGGGCCACGGCAATCACCGCCCAACGGGCATGGGTCACACCGCCATTGTGAGAACCGTGGGTTAAACTGCCCGACCGTCCAAGCACCAGGTCCGTTGGCTGGGTACGAACTTTGACTGAGGTACATGACATCTCCACACGTTGGAGCAGTGACATAAGTGTCGGTGGAAACACTGGGCGAGCCTTGGGCACCTTCCGTTGCTTTGCCATTTTTGGGGTCCACTGGGCCTATGCCAACGACCCGCATGTACAACAGTTCCATGTGGACCGGTAACGACGTTTCGATGCAATACGTCCATGGCCCAAGGTGTTGTTCTTCAATGTTTTTTTGGAAATACGAATCATCGGGGTTATCCACATCAGGAAACCAGTCCAAGGCACCTGTGTGCATGACGTGCGTCGAATTTGTTTTTAACCGTGCCTCGGCGTCTTCCTCGTTGGGGGGTGGAAACGTTCGTTCAGTGGACCATTGCACCAAAAACCCATCGGTAAACTTGTAGGGCAACGCCTCGTCTGATTCACCATTTTCATCGGACCGTTCACTTTCACTGCCCATTCGCCATGTGATACACATGGACGTTAAATTTTGAAGCCGGCAGTCGTCTGTTTCGGGGTCTTTTAACCCGATCACACTGGTGTCGACCAAGTTCAAATATTTAGTGTTTCTTCTACTAAAACCGTCAATGGAATGTTGAATATCTTCGCTGGGCAAAGCCCACAGTCGAGTGTGTTCCGTTGTCGTTGTTGCAGCAGCAGCAGCCGATCCGAGTACAACACTGGCATTGCAACCGTACGTGTGCGACCCTTCCACGAATTGGGGCACACTGGTAATGACTGTTTCTGCCACGCATTCCGTGCCTCCTATTTTTTCATTGGTATCAGGGTTGAACGATGTTCGTCCGGCGTCGCAGTCCCAACATTTGAAACCCCCTTTGCAACCGATGTATTTGCCAATTTCACATTGTCGGCACTGTGTATTGTTTGCAATTGAATTTTGCCACCCCGCCGGACAAAATTGACAGTCGCTGGCAAGACCACCAAGACCCCCGTACGGATTGCCATCGTCGAATTGTTTGTCTTCTTTGTCCCCAGTGACGTAGGCCGCGGTTTGAAATCGTCCCATTTCACAGGCAAGACAAAAGTCTTTGTTTTTTAATTTTTGGTAAAATCCAAGCGGGCACTCCAAACAATCGACGGAACCGGTTTCCGATTGATATGTACCTTCGTCGCACGACAAACAGACTACTGCTGTAATGCAAGTGCTGAACAATTTGTCACCGACAAGATTTTGGCACTGTTCCGATGTACCGCAATCTATTGAACGGTCGTGCGTACATTTTCCCGTGTCTTGTCTCCATTTCCCCACTTGGCAATTGAAACAACTGGCTAATTTCTCTTCGTCGGCGTATTTGCCATCCATGCACCCGATGCATGCTGTTTTTGCAGCTTCGTTTTGGTATGTTCCTTTGAGACACACGTCGCATTTGATGTTCTGTGTTTCGAAATACCCCGCGGGGCACATTGTACACAACGATGACCTTTCCTCGGCGACAAACCATCCAGTCGGACATGCGTTGCAGGATGTTGCTTCGCTGTTGTCTTTTTGATAGGTGCCTTTCTGGCAACCTTTGCATTCCGTACGTTGTAAACTTTCGTAAAATCCTTGCAAACAATTGATGCAACTGATGGCACTCAATTCGAGCGATACACTGCCGGGCAAACATTCCAAACAATTGCTCTGTTTGGATTGTTTTTGAAACCTTCCTTTGGTACAGGAATCACAACGAGATTTTTCGTCGGTGTCTTCCCAACCCGCAGGGCAGTCGGCGCAGGAGGAAGATGCAATGTCGTTTGAAAATTCTCCTTCTTGGCAGGAATGGCATGTTGTATTTCCTGTTTGTTTTTGAAAACGGCCTTTTGGGCAGGCGTCACATTTCACTCGTTCTACTTCTTTGAATCCTTTGGGGCAAACCTCGCAAACGTACGATCTGATGCCTTCCGAAAATTTGCCGGCCAAACATTCGTTGCACACCGAAGTTCCACCCGTTGCTTGAAACCATCCTCGAGGACAATCTTCACATTTGATTTTGTGCGTTTCAAAATACCCAGCAGGGCATTCTTTGCAATCCGTTTTTGCCGCCACCGCAGTGTATTTGCCCTCCAAACATTCAGTGCAAACAAGGGCCAGAGATGCATCGGAAAAAAAACCACGAGGACACTCGGAACATTCCGAAGCTCCCGCTTCGTTTTGGAACAAACCGGCTTGGCAAGACAAACATTGTGATTCAGTTATGGCGCTGTTGTCAGGGCCTGATCTTCCCGCCACACATAAATAACAATTGGAGAGACTGGAACCCCCCGTGTGGTTAAGGAATGTCCCTGTTGGGCATTCTTTGCAAGCTCCAATGTTGGTCATTCTTGGAAGATCATTGTACTTGCCCTTTGGACAAACTTCGCACGATTCTCGGGAATCCACAGAAAATTTGCCCAACGGACAATCAAGTTGTGCCGTCAACCCTGGCAAATGAGAAAAATATCCTGGATCTGGTCGGTCGCATGTGGCTTTGCCAGAGGACTGTTGGTACGTGCCAATGCCACAGACTTGGCACCCAAGGCTACCGTCCAAATGCTCCATTACAACCAGACCCATTTCCCCCCCTCTTTTCCCTGCCGAACAAGGCTTGCATTCATGAATCACCACTTTTCCAGTTTCGTCCAAAAATGTACCGGTTGGACACAACTTGCAGTCATCTACTTTCGTGGCAGCCTCCACGGGCAAATATTTCCCCGCCGGGCAATGTGCACAATCCGCAGAAGAATTACCCCCTGCAAAATCCAAATATGTCCCCTTGGCACACGGCACACATTCGTTTTCTTGCACAGGGTCCGAAAAAGTGGGGAACACACTGCTGTAGTATCCTTTGGCACACAGTAAACAAGCATTGTTTTCCACAGACATGCCAGTCGCGGTAGAATACCGACCAAGTTCACATGTTCTACATGCATGAATACTGGTGATGCCAAGCGCACTGGACCAAAAACCAACGGGGCATTCGTGACAAAATTCAGTGACATCCGAGGCACCGGTTTCAACACCGTACCGACCCATCGGGCAGTTCGTACAGCTGCTTTCCGATGTTTGCCCAGCATCGGACAAATACTTGCCCATTGGGCACCCAAAACAGCCGTCCGCCATTACGATACAACTTCTTCCACCGTTGCAGGGTTGTTCCGGACCACAACCAACTTCTGTCAATTCCAAGGGACTGGTAACAACGCCAGTTGCATCCAACATACTGCACACACCGTTCACTCCATTGATGGATCTCACACCCGTCATGTTTCCAAAACGACCTTTTGGACAATTCCGGCACAACGCAACGGTGTGGGCCCCTGTAGACATGAAATATTTGCCAATGGAGCAATCGACACAGGCCGTTGCTGCAACGGCTCCCGTCTGCTCCAGATATTTACCTGCCGGGCACGCATCGCAGTAAGTGTTTGAAAGAGCACCGGTTTTCGTATCGGCGGCAACAAGACCTTCGTAAAAACCATAACGACCGGCTGGGCACACGACACATTCGTCCAAAAGAACTGGGTTGGTCAACGTGTGCAACGTTTTGCTGTACTTGCCACGTGGACAGCGCAGACAGCCATGCGCGGAACTGTTGCTGCCATCGGTTGTTGAATATCGACCCAAACCACATTGTTTGCAATGCAGAATCAAATTGTTGCGTCCTTCTTCAGACGTGTAAAAACCTTTGGGGCACTTGGTGCACCTATGGGCGCCTAGCCCTGGGTTGAACCGACCTGCCGGGCAATCCATGCAATCCGCAATGGTGTCACGACCAGTGGTGGGTTGTTTTTTTCCTGGTAGACAAAACTTGCAGTTAATCCAGCGCACAGGATTGGTATACGTCGGCAACACATCACTGTACTGCCCTTGGTGGCACGGCAAACACGCAGTGGCGAACGAGGCCTTTCCATCTTCTTCCGAGTAGCGACCTTTGATGCATTGTTGGCAACTCGTCACACTGGCAATACCGGCAACACCAGAATAATACCCAGTTGGGCAATGTTTGCAGAATTGTGGTGCATTGGTAATACTGCCTTGTTGAAAAGCACCGATTTCTTCGCCGTATTTGCCAACAGGGCAGTCTTTGCAATCCATTGCACTGTCTTGGCCCGTGATGTCGATGTACGTTCCTGTTGGACAACCCTTGCATGCGTCCGTGGAATAGATGCATATGGAAGGAACAGTGCATGGTACTGATTCACTGCAGGCCGCAACCGATTGTATCAATTCCAATGGCGAGGTCTGTGCACTGATGTTGTTGGTTTGCATTCGACTGCATGCACCAAGCAAAGGAGTTGGCGATTTTCTTCCAATTTCATTGCTGTAAAACCCAATGCCACAATCTTTGCATTGGTTGGGCGATGTGCCACCGGTATGCGACAAATATTTACCGACCCCACACGGGATACAATCAGACGTGTGATTCACCACTTGTCCAGGCAACGGCAAATATCGACCAGCATCGCATGCTACACAATACGTATGTGTACCCGAACCCTTTGTCGAATCGGGTTCAACCAATCCAGCCGCGGCACCGTAACGCCCGGGTGGGCAATCCAAACAATCGTCCACTGCATCCGCGTATGGAAAAGCCAAGTCGGGGTTTCCATCAAATATGTCGTCGTTTGTTTTGGTGGACCATTTCCCCAACGGGCACAATTCACATACAGAAGTTGCACTTCCTCCGGTGGTTGGGTTGTAACGACCGGCAACGCAAGACGTGCAACGTGAAGTTGCCAACACGTCTTTGGCACTCGTAACGCCAGTCACTAACCCATAACGACCGGACGGACATGGTTTGCAATCGCTCAACCGACTCGCTCCAACCGTGTCGAGATATTTTCCTGCTGGGCAATCGATACAAGTATTAGCTGTGTTTGCACCCTCCGTGGCACTGTACTTTCCTTTTGGACAGGTCGCACACGAATTGTTGCAAAAGCGTGGAGCGACATCAAGGTGTGTGGTTTCAGGGGTATCAAACAAAAGTAAAATCGCGTCTCCGTTGCTGTCGGACCCCTTTTCTTTGAAGCAACCCAATTCAGTACCGTACCGTCCTGCTTGGCACCTTTCGCACGCATCACTCGTCGTCAGTTCAGCAGTGACACTAAAACGGCCCGCGACACAAAACGTACACGAATTCCAGTCAGTCAAGGCTAGTGCATTTCCAAATTGCCCCAATCTACATTTTTTGCAAAACGGTCCAAACGGATAAGCCTCTGCATTTTGTGGCCGGGTACTGGCAACTTCATCCCCGTATCTTCCAACAGGGCATCCTTTGCATTTGCGAGAGGTCCCTGTATATGCATGCAAGGGTTGAACCGTCCCTTGTTGGTCCGAGTAACGCCCTTTGTCACATGCAATGCAGACCGCTTGCCGGAGCACGTTTTGGTAATACCCCGCCGGGCATGTAATGCAGCGGTATGGCGATTCGTTGGGTAGGCCTGTGAGGCCCTCTTCCCCACCATAACGACCTGTGTAACAAGATTGACAATCTTCCACTCGTTGTACTTCTACTTGACTAGACCATGTGCCATTTGGGCACAGCTTGCAGTTGATGGCAATGTCTCTTTCATAATCACGTTGCCGACGCCCATTGCCAACAGTATACACAAAGATAACGGGCGGATTGCCAGTCATTCCTTCTTCGTTTTGATATTTGCCGTGGAGACACGAATGACAAAACGTTTGATTCGATGCCCCCGTTTTGGAATCGAACATGAACTTTCCTTGGTCACATTTGATACAATCGATTTCGCTGGGACGACCGTATAATTCATTGTATTTGCCAGTGGTGCAATTTTTACACGCCAAAACTTCAGTGGTCACACCCACTTGATCGCTGTATTTTCCTTTGCCACAAGACACACACGAAGGACTTCCTGCATTTGTAACCCAAAACCCCGCGGGACAATTTTTGCAATCAGAAATGTGGGTTTGGGTTGTCAATTCTGTGTATTTTCCCGGGACACAATTTTTACACCCGTGGCTGGATGTGGTGTTTTCGTATGTCCCTGGTTCACACACTTTGCATTTTGTCGCTGCATCGTGAGCGGATTTAATTTGGTCTATTTTGCACAGACAGGTTTGATGTGTACTACAATTGGTAGTTTTGGACGGGTCCACGTTAAAATACAGGGCACTTCCATCTAAAACACAATTGCTTGGGTACCGTTTAATCTTAACAGTCGAGGTGCTGCTGCTTGAACTGCACCCGTTTCCATTTGCATTGCCCGTGCATTTTTCGACGTGCAATAGGGTTGTTTGTGTGGGTGAACCGTAGACTAGGATTGTTTGATTGGTATTTTCATTGTTGGGTGTCGGTTCTATTCGGTGCGTGCATTTGCAAATGGAAGACGGATATACCTCGGAACAGGTTGCGTCGTCCCACCGTTGGGAGGAGGTTGCTGAACGCACGGTGCAATCTTGAACTCCGTTATAATTGTTTGGCTCACCACTGTTCCAGCGGGTATAAACACTAGATGTGCCATCGGTATACACCCAAGAGTTCTCATTTGCTTGGTCGTTCAGCCCGGTCCAAACATTATTATTGTTATTGTAATTAGTCAATTGATCGAGGAACCTATTCTCCTGATAACTGTGGATCGATACTAAATGGCACGTACTTTCCACTTGCACGCATGCATCTTCACTTTCTTGCCATGTGCGTTTGGTTGGTTGAAAAATATATTGTTGTAGATTATAATGATTTACAACTGTACCTCCGATGGCTTCATTCACAATCGTAACTTCGATGGCTGATTTATCACCACCCACGTGTTCATACCCCACCAAAAAATGGTCGATGCTGGTCAGACTAGTTACATCTTGGAGTTCTTGAATGTTTTTAAAATTTGCACTAGTGGGTTGGTTGAAAAAGGTTGCAGCAGCTTTGCATTCTTCCAACGTCAAAACACTTGTACTGTTTTTGCACGTGTTCGAATTCACGAGGACATACATTCCATGGTTGCCTCCAATATCATCAATGAATTTTCCGGACGGGCAATTTTTACAATCGGCGGCTTCATCGTGTGCTGCAACCAGGGTTGCGGTATCATTGATATACTTGCCAGCGCCACACGACGTACAAAAATGTTGACCCATTTGAATCTGATACAAACCAGCCCTGCATATTTTACAACTCACTTGGTTTCGAACATTTTGATATCTACCAATGGCACAATCAGTGCAACCCAGTCTTGCCGTGCCAATTTCTTTTTGACCGGGTTCACAAGCCAAACATCTTGTTTGAACCGTGGTGCTTTGTACAAAACCAGCCGGGCAACTTTTACAACTGTCTTGGCCGTGTTCGTCTTGAAACAACGTGGCTCCACACCCAGCGCAACTTAACAAATTTCCAACTTCTTTCCATCCCGTTGGGCATGCATTGCACATGCTTTGATTTTTCTCTGCTTGATAGTAACCACTAGGACAAGTTTCACACAGGTCGCGGCCAAGATTACTTTGGTATGTTGTTGCCGTACATCCGTCACATGATAATGTATTGCTCGTGCCTTTGTATCCAGCAGGGCATTGCTTACAACTGCTTGTTCTTCCCTGTTCAACAGCATTGTATGTTCCACTTGGACAATTCTTGCAGTCATTGTTACCAGTACTATCTTGGTATTTCGCAACTGGACAATCTGCACAACTCAAACGACTGTTGTTAAATTCTGCTTTCCCAGTGGCACACGAATCGCAACTGGGTCTTCCCGTTGTTGGTTGTACGAACCCAATTGGGCACGCTGTACACGCGCTTTGTCCTTGTTGGCCAGTATACCGGCCAATTGCGCAGAGCAAGCAATTTGTTGCAGCATCTTGGGCCACCAGATTGTGAGCACGACCGGCAGTACAAACTTTGCAGGTAGCTTGCCCGTTTTGATCGGTGTACTTTCCAACACCGCATTGCGCACAATCGTCGACGGACGTGTGCGCGGATGCTACCAACTGGGACGAATCATCACCATTGCTTAAAAAGGTACCTTTCACACAAAGCAAACAGTCACTGGCTTGGTTGTGAAGCAAAACATTTGTTGCAGTGTCCGGTAAATATTTTCCAGAAGGACATATTTTACAGGGATAGCTCCCCAATGCATCGGAATAGGTTCCTGCCGCGCAAATAGAACACATGGCTGCGCCCGTGCCATCTGTCTGTGTCGAAGAGTCACTGTATTTTCCAATCGGGCACGATGTGCAAACCACACTGTGGTCCACTGCATTTGAGCTTGCTGCCAGGTATTCCCCTGCCACACATTTTGTACAAGACAAATGAAGTGCAGAACGCATGTCGTCCGTGTCGTACAGATTGGCTTTTGTGGCCACGTAATGGCCGGGCGCCACATTGTACCACCCCCCCGGACATATGTAACAGATACCCTGGCCAGCGTTACTACTTGAAGATGGATTGTACGTCCCGGCGATACAACTTGAGCAAACATTTTGACTGGCAGTAGGTTTTTTCCCATCTGGGCAAAATGCACAGGACGTGACGGTTGTACTGCCTACCGTGTTGTTGAATTTTCCAACTGGGCAATTCGTGCACGTTTGGTGAGCTGCAGCTGCGGTTGCTTGGTCGTCATTGTATCGACCCACGGGGCAATCAATACAATTGGCTGCACCGGTATTCAAAGAATTGTATTGCCCAACCGCACACGCAAGACATTGAGTTGCCAAAAGATGAGCACCTGCATTGCTCCCAAGGTCCGCAAGATAGGACCCCGATGGGCACATAGCACACGCCAGACCGATGGTGCCAAGTGTCCGATATTTCCCAGCTGTACATACCGAACAAGAAGTGGATCCTGTCACTTGCGTAGAAGTTTTTCCGGCGACACAATTTAAACAATCACTTGCATCGTCATGATCTGTATCTACTGGGGTCCCAGTGTCCGTGTTGAATGTTCCAATTGGGCAGTTGGTGCACAATTGTACGAATGTGAAGAGTGTGTTGTGAAAGGTGGCGTCCTCGGTGTATTTTCCCGCGGCACAAATGGTACAAGAAGAAGAACCAGAAGTCGACGTTTTGCCTTGTGGGCAAACCGTGCACTTCGTAACGCCTGCCTTGGTGGAATCCACTGCATTTGCAGACGTCAGCTCTGAACCCGGCGGGCAAGCACCACAAATGTTGAAAGCGGCATTTGCGCAGTAGGATCCCACCGCACAGGTTGCTGTCCCGCAAGTTACTTGGGTTTGTCCACTGGCCTTCAAACAAAGGGTCAAAAAAAGCAAAAAACGTAATTCCAGTTGAGCGCAACGTTTCATTGTTTTATGGAGTATGGATTAGAGTGCCGGCTGGAGGGGGTGGAGGTATTGAAACATTCGTTCCATGTGCAAGTGGGCGGTTTGTGTTGGTTTGGTGTGTAAGGTGGTACGAGTTAAAACTTTGTTGTTGGTTATTCTTTTCACGTGTGAGGTAGGTTTCATGTTTTCATATTCATCATCTGATTTATTGCCGGCTTAATAATAGGTTAACACCCTCCAAATCTCTAGGTTTCTCAAGGGTAAATATAGAATAGATAGCGAAGGGAATTTTTCATTATTCTTTTTTTAAAAATGCAAACCCTCGAACAAATATTAAACTCAATTTCTTCACCGAACTCCATCATCTTGTCATACGTGCACCCTCGTAAAAAGGAACACACCGTCCCAAAACATATACTCCGTTCAAACACTTGTTACTGCATCTCAAGCAAAAAAATTTGAACACACCTCCAACACTTGCACAAAAAGTTTTTTTGTTTAAAACTGTACCGGGTACTTTTTACATACCGGGTTGACCTGGGGGACTAAGTTTAATCAAATCATCGATGCGTAAAATGGTAATGGCGGCTTCGGTGGCAAATCGCATGCTTTTCACTTTGCTGATCGCGGGTTCCACAACACCGGCATCCAAATTGTTTCGAACTTTGCCGCCAATTAAATCTAAACCCATCCATTTCCAATGTGCTTTGTCTTCTTTGAGTTGCGATGTATTGTGGTATGCTCTTAATTTTGCAACCAATTCAATGGAATCTTGCGCGGCGTTGATGGCCAATGTTTTTGGAATGACAAGCAAGGCTTCGGCGTATTGTTGCACGGCCAGTTGTTCCCGAGACCCTAACGTCGTTGCAAAATTTTCCAAGTAAATAGAAAGTGCTGTTTCAACAGCACCACCACCAACAGTCAACGTATTGGATTCAAGCATGCGTTTTACAACCATGAGAGAATCATGAAGCGAACGATCCATTTCATCCAACATGAATTCATTGGCACCACGCAATACAATAGTACATGCTGCTTTTGTTTTGCATCCTTTCACATAAATCAATTCCCCGTCACCCACTTTTTCTTCCACCACTTCGCGTGCCTCTCCGATCGCTGCACGAATGGGGGGAAAAAATAAAAATTAAAAATTAGAGGTGTTGTGGACCACTGTTTCAAAAGAGAACCCGCACCAACCAACCAACCAACCAACCAACCGACCACACAACAACACAACAACACCAACAACGTACCCGTAGGATCGAATTCTTCTTCGCCTTCCATGTCTGACAAAGTCATGAGAACACGACCGCCCGTCGCTTTGGCCAAACGACGCAT
>Ga0115007_10002786_pt1 | contig 10683 bp, 8 predicted proteins | sample ArcOceMetagenome_2_FD_87166 | JGI IMG/M metagenome (GOLD analysis project Ga0115007, IMG submission 87166) | Marine eukaryotic phytoplankton communities from Arctic Ocean - Arctic Ocean ARC135M Metagenome | ecosystem: Environmental > Aquatic > Marine > Oceanic | place: Arctic Ocean | collected...
AATAAATACAAGCCGGCAATCGAGCCGACAAAAAACAGCAGTAACCAGTAGGTTTGTTTGTCGATTCGGCCGGGCACTAAATACCAGCCCCCGTCTTTTTCGGGGAGGTTATTGTCAGCGAAATATTTTTTCTGACCCTCGACACTGTATCTGGAGTATTCGGTTTGACGACCGCTAATAATTAGACTGGCAGTAATCGAGACGGTTATATTGACAATACCGCCGATTGCACAGTACCAGGGCCAGGCGATATCAGTACTTGTCGCGACCCAAAACAGCACCCCAAAGCCAGCAACTACACCGATTAATAGACCCTTTTCAGTAGTGTGTTTGGAGAAAAAGCCCAAACCAAACATAGCCAGTTTGGCGCCGACAAAATAAGACCCGAGCTTACTCAGAGTCTCTAGAACCGAGCCATTGCTTTTCGTATACATAAAGGCCGGAATGATGATGGCTAAGGCCCAGAAAACAGTAAATAGCCGCGACGCCAAAAGGTAGTGTTCTTGACTAGCGTTAGGCTTGGCATATTTCTGATAAAAATCGATGGTGGTGACTGTCGACATAGAATTAAATGCCGAGTCAAGGCTAGACATGGATGCTGCTATCACGGCTGCGGCAATAATACCCATCAGACCAGGGATGGCCAAAGAGGAGGCGAACTCTAAGATAATGGTATTGCCATTGTCGAATTCGCGAGCGCCGTAATAGCTGTAAAACAGTATGCCTAGTAGGAAAAACAGGAAATATATAAAGATGGCGAAATAGCCCATCATTAAAAATGATTTTTTAGCATCGCCGATATTCTTGGATGCCAGAGTGCGTTGCACCATCATCTGGTTAGCGCCATATACGGTAATATGAAATAGGGTCATAGCAATGACACCTGTCCATACGGTACTGACTTCGGTTATATCGAAACTAAAATTCAATGGGTTGGTTTTACCCTGAGACTTTAACAGCTCCAGAGTTTCACCTAAGGGTAGGTTGAGGTTATTAATTAGCGATACAGTGATAATTAACGCACCGACCAATAAGATAAATGCCTGAATTACGTCTGTCCAAATCACAGCCGCCAATCCACCCATGATGGTATACACCAGCGCAATAAGGGTGATGATGATAATAGCGTATACCACCGGCATTCCCGTAATAAACTCAAGCACCAGTGCTGTGGCATAGAGAATGGCTGCGGAAGTCAGACATTGGGATATCAGGAAAATAATAGAGATAACACTGCGGGTCGTGGGGCCAAAACGTTTTTCAAGATACTCGTATATCGAAGCGCAGCCACTATTGAAAAAAAACGGTAGGAAAAAGGCAATAACAATGAAAATAACGATGGGATAATTGAGGTGAATGGCAATAACACTCAGCCCCTCAGTGTAGGACCAGGCAGGTCCACCAAGAAAGGATAGGGCGCTTACATAGGTGGCGACCACTGAAATACCAATCGCCCACCAGGGGATATTTCGCTGGCCGACAAAAAAGTCATCTGCAGTAGTGACTTTTTTACTGAGCACAAATCCAAGGACTACATTTGCGCACAGGTAGGTTCCTAAGACGAGCCAATTTATCAAACCAAATGATTGTAGTTCCATATCTTTTCTTCTTGTGTATTTGCGTTTATCCCGTGATGCTCAGCCTGGCACGATAAATTTGAACCAATATGGACAGCTCATCAAAAATAGTCCATTCCTCGATAATTAGGCCGTTGATGATTCTGAATTGACTCTCCCCTAAAATCAGCAGGGGAGTTCCCGTTGGCTCACCATAGAGACCAGGTCCGCCGTGATTTCCCGCTATAGTCCAACGAACAGCGACATCAGTGCCTTCGCTGTCATTTGGAATAGAGCAGCTATAATCGCAAGAGAATTTTAATTGCGTAACAGTGCCTATTATTTGAGCGTAATAGGCGGCGATTTTTTCATGGCCTTTTAATACTTGGTTTCTGGAACAATTTAACAAGGCGTCTTCCGAGTAGCTTTGGAAAACATCACCAAGCAATCTAGCGTTCCAGATATTTTGCAGTAAGGCCGCGATAAAGCCTTCGGGATCATTGGAGTTGGATCCTAAAAATGGCTGACGTTCATGAGTGACGCTTTTGCCTACTCGATGCAGCTCAGAGTCATTCCAATCCTTTAACCGTTGCTGTATTGGTATAGACGCTTTGTCCATAGCGACTTGATGGACATCGAAGCCAAGATCTTCGGCAAGGGCATAATTATCGCGGACTAACCATTCTTCGACAATTATATTGTCCTTGACGATACAGTGTGCGATCACTAAAAAGGTCGCCGCTTGATAGGTTGGAGGGCCCATATCGCTGGCGCCGAGGTTAGTCATCGACGTTTTGATCAGGTGGGAAGTATGATAGCCGTCAATGTCGTTACCACCCCAGATCACATTTTCAGCTGTCAGGGTTCTATCGGGAAAACTCGCCAATGTGGTTAGCGTATTTTGGGTAACTTCTTCGGCACCCACGGTAATGCCAGCCATTGTATAGACAGGGCAGTCACTGGAATAATAATCGTAACAAAGTCCTATTTGCTTACCTTCCCAAATTCGGTAGGTAATTCGCAGGATATAGTCAACGATATCGGTAAATTCATCGTCAAAACCTGCCATCACCGGAGATGTTGCCTGCGTGCTACGAGGGGCGCTATCGTAGTGGTTTTGCATTCTATCCATAGTCATTAAGCTCTTAAATCATCGCTGATGTTAAATCGCGTTTTTAGCTAAACCCTGTTTTCAGCTAAACAGTGCGGCACTGGGGTTGTTCCCGCCTCGCACTGTTACTATGTCGGCAGTTTCACTGCCCTCATTAGCAAAGGATCGAGGTAGCCCAACGGGGCAGGTAAATAGATCACCAGTACCGAGAGTAAAGCTGCCACTGTCCGTGGTGATCATAAGGCTACCACGATGGACAAATATAACCTCGTGCTCCTGACGTTGGTGCTTGGGGATTGACGCTCCAGGCTCAAGCATCAATCGTCGCAACTGGAAGTTGTGTGGCCGACTAATCTTGCCTGAAGGCATGCCCTCAGGGTCAGTTTGGCCGCCAATAACAGAAAATTCTTGGGCCCCATGGCCATTGCTAAGGCCCCCAGAATTCTGAGTTGCAAACTCAGCATGGCGACAGACGTTCTTACTCATATCTTCCAGTGTTAATGATCTGAAAGACTCTAGTTCATCACCAGAGATAGGACTATACAGCGGTTGGTCCTCTGGAATAGGCTGGCCTGCGTGGGTATCTATAAGGCGCCCATCCTGCAGCAACACTAAGCCATACTGTTTTGCTTCTTCGAAAACATAGGGCGCCCAGGTGACGCTGCCTGGGGTGCCATCTGGAAGATGCCCTAAGACACTAAGCAGGAACCCATTATCATCACCCACATTTTCAAAGCCCCGAAACACTTGGGTGGGGATAGAAATTGTATCGCCACTGTTTAGAACGGTTTCACCATCGCTACCATCCTCGCCCCAGGTAAACTTCCACTGCCCCTGATGGACAACAAAGACTTCATCTGTATCGTGGCTATGATGAGAGTTTTTACAGCCTTTTGGCTGACGCGCAGCGCCTACATCAAAGCCATGTGGCGTGTTGATATGTACTATCTGCTCTGGATTTTCCGCTACGCCAGCACCAATCAGGCAATAATTTTCTTTCTGGTCGCTTCCTGGGGTTCTAGCATCGATAAAAGCCGTCTTACAGGGAATAATCTCACTGCGTCGCAGAATGAAAGGTTTGAGGTCGTCAGTAACAGAGATTAAGGCCATGAGGATATTTTTACAGTTAGTATCGCGATGAGTAGCAGGAGATAGTATTTTACTTCGAATGCAAAATCAACATCCACCCACTTATATGTCCAGTCTGCTACCCTTAGGGCAGCTATTAGCGGCGATTTTTAATCGAAAGCTCAACTATTTCCTGTTCTAACAGATAGGTATTACATGTGAGGTTGAAATTCCAGCTGATCTACTCGAGGGATCCATCTTGAATAAGCATAATGCGTCGGAAAAACGCGCTATCACGGTTAATTGCCAGCTCTAAGTTGTCTCCCATGAAGAGGTGATTTGCACTCAAGTATGAATACAGTTCATGGGTTTTTCCTAGCTGCTTGAGTTGACTGGCGATTAATGTAGATCCTTCAAAGGCTGTTGTTGCGTCATCCTTTGCATGATGAATATTTATCGGGCTATAGATCTTCTCGAATTCGCTGGACGCCTCCATTTCAGTAAATTGCGCGCTTATTTTAGCCACTGTCGGGACATAGACCGACCAGATGCTGGCGCCTTTAAGTTGGTTGCCGAGGGCGGCAGCTGCATAAAGTGTCACCTCGGCTCCCATGGAGTGGCCGAGCATAAACAAATGGTCCATATTGGCGCGGGCATCGTTCTGCAGCGTCTCTATGAGGCCAAGGACGTCGCGGACATACCAACGTGGGGAGCTTTCCTGTAGTGTAAATTCAGCGCCAGAGGAATCATTGTGGCCGCGATAATCGGGTACAACCACTAAAAATCCACGGCGCGCCAATGCCTGAGGGACCTGACGATAATAATCACCTGGACGATCACTGACGCCGTCTATAGTGCGCCGACCATTGTTATGCGGCTCAGGATGAAAGCCGTGATTAAAAATGATCACTGGCCAGCCCGATTCTGGCATTCCATCGTCGGGTTGCAGTAAAAGGGTATATTGAATTAGTCCATCTACAGTGAATTTCCCCACCTGAGCCGAGAGACCTTTTAAGGGTTTTGCTAAGGGATTTTCTTTCAATGAGATAAATCCAGTATCGATTACTGGAGGCAGCCCATGAGAATCCGCTAGTGCGGCGGTATGAGCCCAGAACCCAACCGTTAAAAGTGTAAAACAGAATGCTACGGGTTTAGCTATAACCATAAAAATTCTACCCTAGGTATTCAAAGGCGATGCTTTTCATACTGGATAGTATCGGAGAGTGCCGAATAGTAATAGTGCTGGAGGGACAAAAACTACCCAAATTACCCAGATATAGACTCTACCAAATGAAGTCCACTCAGATGTTCAATAGGCCATAAGTTGTAGGTGGCATAGGCGCGAATTATGGTCAAATCCGGGCAGCGAGGTCAGTATATTTTGCATTCGGAGTATAGTTGCGCTTTTACGAGGGCTTTTTTTACTTCAGAAGGCCCTCCAACTTTTGAAATTGGCGGCAAATTCTGTTTATAAGTGCTCTCGTTACTGCGAAGCTGAACCCGCAAAGCGGGCTCAGTTCACACGACATTAGACGCCAATCTATGGTCTAAAAATTGGCCCGCGCAGATGTAACCAAGTTTTTAGCGCCCTGTTTTATAAAGCTATGGTCGGAAGACATTAAGAAAAGTGTGACTCCTCGACTTCGCCAAAATTCGATACTGTCAATATTCGGCACAAAGATACCGAGTCTCTTATTATTTGCTTTAGCGGCAATACAGATTTTTTCAGCGGCCTCAACAACGATCTTATCAGTCGCAGCCGTCGCTCCAAGAGCAACGGTTAAGTCCATCATGCCGATAAACAGGCAATCAATACCTTCTTGAGCGGCTATCGCTTCGATATGATCCACAGCAGCAATATCTTCAATTTGTGCTATTACCGTAGTCTCTGACTGATTGAGACTGATATTGTCAGCAACACTGGCTGCGCCATAACCCGCTGAACGAGTAGAACCTGCGTAACCCCGCCCCGTCCTACCGTACCGTGCCGCATTAACACAGGCCAAGGCTTTTTCAGGGGAATCAACATGTGGAATCACAACACCGGTAGCACCACAATCAAGTGCGTTGAGTATTTGATCCGCTGATGATGAGGCTACCCTAACCAGTGCGGGTTTTTGCTCTGCGCGAAAAGCCAGCAAACAGCCATCGATATCGCGACGATCGAATGGGGAGTGTTCGGCATCGAAGCAGGCAACATCTAAGTCTGTACTGGCCAATACCTCTGCAACCATCATTGATGGTGTCTTTACAAAGGTGCCGATCAGACATTCCCCAGATAACAGTTTCTGTCGAAAGTTATTGTGTGGATTAAAAGCAGCCATAATTATTGTTTCTTATAAGATTAAGTTACGAATTGAGCCAGGTTTCTAGGGCTCTATTCACCTGTTCAGGCGCATCAAGAGTACTGAGGTGCCCAGCCTCTGAAATAATTTCCAATCTGGCATGTTGTATTTCTAGGGCCATATCGCGGTGGAGTTTTTCATTGCACAGTACATCATGGACGCCGCAGAGAATGAGCGTAGGGCAGCGAATATCTTTTAGTATGCTCCAGCTATCAGCTCGACTCGCTAATGCGCGCCACTGATTAATGAACTCACCGGTGCCAATGTCCAAGGCCATTTCCATCACTAACGGCTCGCGCCGTAATAACTGTTCCGAGTCAAAAACATATTTTGGCATCAGCTGCTGACTCACTAAGGTCTTCAAACTCTCAACACCGCCCTGAGCGATATTGTTAATCTGCTGATGACGGACAGACACATTTTGTGGTAATTCAACCCGTGGATTTGTGTCAAGTAAAGCGATTCTCTTAATCCGCTGAGGTGCCTGCTTAAACATTTCAAAGGCGACAATGCCTCCCAATGAGAGACCTGCTAATGCAAACTCTGCTGGTGCTTCGTTGAGTACTTTGGCAGCCATAGCCTCAATTGAGTCACAGTTAGAAAAGTTGGCGAATATAACCTCTCTGTGTCCTTTAAAAAAAGCGATTTGCGGCTGAAAAAGCAGGTCGTTACAAAGTGCTCCAGGTAAAAGTAATAGGGGTAAAGGCACTAATGGCGCTCCAATCAAAATTATACTGCCCGAATATCAGTCCAACTGAGCCGTTGCGCCGTGCCTTATGCTACCGGCGAAAAGGCGTTTCTCGGCAGGAAGTTCAGGAACTTCAATACGCTCCATGAGCATATCCACAGCCGCTTCCACCATGCGCTCTAAAGGCTGCTGAACCGTTGTTAAATCATAATTCAGCCAAGCAGCGGCATCGACACCATCAAAGCCAACCACAGATATATCTTCAGGAATTTTAGCCTTGTACTCGATACGCAGTGTGTCTAGACAGCCAAGGGCCATAATATCGTTAGTACAAACAAACGCATCTGGTTTGCCGTTAGCCGAGTCCATAATACCGCGCGTTAAGCTACAGGCCAGTTGGTAACTATAATCACCTTCCAGTTCGACGATATCGACAGGCAATCCCTTGAGCTGCGCCACTGCGCCCTTAGTTCTTGCAGTGCTTACTGACGAATCCACCGGCCCACTCATAACGACAAACGACTTACGCCCATTGTTGACCAGCCCTTCGACCAGTGCCCGCTCGCCCTCATAATGATCGCAGCAGACAGAGGAGACCGTGTTTTGGGGGTAGAGGCGGTTATAAAAAACCAAAGGAATATTACGGTCTTGACAGGCACTTATCTGAGTGTCGGTAAATTGAGCGGCGGCAATAATGCCATCCACTTGATACTGCCAGACTTTTTCTAAAACCTTGTCAACATCGCTCTCTTTATCAAGCGTAAACAACAGAATATGAATATCTTTCTCACCGAATTTTCGGTTTAACTCAGACAGAATCTGGGGATAATTCAGATTGGTAAGCTGAGTAATCAATACGCCAACAATGTTTGATCGACCAGAGATCAAGCCACGGGCAATGGCATTTACCGTATAACCTAAGGCTTTGGCTGCGTTCTCCACCTTTGCTCGGGTTTTCGCGGATACGCTCGCGCCAGGCTTAAAGCAGCGTGAAACTGCCGATTGGGAAACCCCAGCAACCCGCGCAACATCGTAAGACGTAGCTCGCTTGCCTTCGAAATGAATATTTTTTGACTTCACGTCAAGTGCTCTTTTTTTCATACCTTTAACTAAGGCCCCTGTCGGCAGATGATAAAAAAATCAGATGTAATGCATTCAATACACTTCGGTATACTAACACATTGCTCGCTATTCGGCGGCACAGCGGACGCTGGTTGGCGCTGTTCTGTCGCTACCTTACAGCGCGCTTAGGACCGATTAATCCGGTCTGTATGCGTCGATTGTGTGTGGTGCTTTGGCGCTACTCAGTAAACCTAGAGTGTCGTCCATTACGTCCAGCTGTAGGTCCAGCAGATCAATTCGGAAGCCCTAGGGAAGCAGGGAATCCTCAACCTTACCCAGAGCTTCATCGCGTCACAAAATCGCGTCATAAAAGGTTTGACTTTAATTTTGCATTCGGAGTACATTGCTATCTTAATGATTAGTTAGTCTGTTGGAAACCCTTAAATGAACAATGCCGTATCAAGCAACAAACTTACTATTACAAGTCTCTTTGAATCACTTCAGGATCCTCAAAAAGCACAGACTGCACTGACCCAACAGGTCGGTGACCATTTTACTTGGCACGGCCCTAAGCCTTTTAAATCCTGCTCTAGCAGTGAAGACTGGTACTCGACTTTTTGGCTGCCCTTTATTGATGCATTTGCCGGTGTTTCCCGAGAGACTCACATGCTGTTTGGTGGCATAAGTCAGGGTAAGGCCGACAATAGTCCTGATGGCCAGTCATGGGTTGGTGCTACTGGCTATTATGAAGGTGTCTTCTCAAAACCCTGGCTTGACTTTGAGCCTACCCATCAGGTAATTAAGATGAGATGGGGGGAATTTTTCCGCTTTGAGAATGGCAAAATTGTCGAGATGTACACACTTTTCGATATCATTGACTTTCTCCAGCAAATTGACAAAAACCCGCTACCCCCCAGCCATGGCGCAGATTTTGTGTATCCTAACCCGGCAGGTATCAACGGGGTTTTACGTGACGAGAGTGATGCGTCTGAAACAGCTGAGTCGCTACGATTGATACGAGAGTTTCTTTTTGAGGGCCTCAACAATTTTGATGAAGAAAATCTCACCAGCATGGGTGTTGCTGATTTTTTCCATGACAATGTTAATTGGTATGGGCCTGGGGGAATAGGCGCGTGCCTCAGTTTAAAAGAGTTTCAAAACTACCACCAGCAGCACTGGCTTGTCGCATTTCCCGACCGCAAAGTGCAGGATCTAGACAGTCTATTCGCCGAGGGTGATTTTGTAGGATCCTCAGGCTGGGCTGGCGTTACATCACTGCATACTGGCAATTATCTCAGTGCAAAGGCTACCGGAAACCGGATTAACTTTAACGGGATGGATTTCTGGCTTCGCCGTGGTGATAAGTTTGTCGAAAACTGGGTCTTTGTTGACATGATTGACCTTTTTGATCAATTTGGCGTTGATTTACTTCAACAAGCACGAAAAGGGTAACCTAAGTGACCGATCTAACCGTTAGTAAGCAACTTGTTCTCGATTACTTTGATGCAGTGGAAAAATCCACTGCGCAAAACATTACCGAGACTATCAGTCAATTTATTGCCGATGATTATCATTGGTACGGGGTATATCCATTTGGCGAGCAAAACGACAGTCAGGGGATAGCTGCGGCGTTTTGGAAGCCGTTTCTAGACGCTTGGTCTCCAGTCAGGCGCCGTCAGGACGTATTTATGGGCGGTACTAGCGAGATCGATGGCAGCCAGTGGGTGACCAGTATGGGTCACTTTCAAGGTCTTTTTGACCACGATTGGCTGGGCATTCCAGCGACTGGCAAGATGGCGTATTTGCGCTATGCGGAATTTCACAATGTAAAAGACGGCAAGATCGTTCGCAGTAGTTTTTTCTGCGATATTATTGGCGTTATGCATCAAGCCGGTATTAATCCACTGCCAATGCAAACCGGCGCCTCTGTCACTATTCCCGGGCCTAAAACCAATGACGGCATTCAGATTTCCAGCCAACCGGAAACTGAGTCTCAAAAAACCATGGAGGTGCTCAACCAAATGATCGCCGACCTCAACGAGCTAAATCTTTCAGGTGAAGGTCGCTATCCCCCAGAAATATTGGAGCGAACATGGCACTCTGATATGAGTTGGTATGGGCCTGCCGGTATTGGATCGACCTACACTGTTCGCCGCTATCAGGAGCAGCATTCCTTCCCGTTTAGAGAGGCCCTCAAAGACAAAGTGTATAACGGTCATATTTGTCGCTATGCCGAGGGGGACTATGCCTGCTTTTTTGGTTGGCCCAATTTGACCCATACACCAACCGGTGGATTTCTGGGTCTCCCGGGAAATGAATGCCGAGTCGATATGCGCGTCGTCGATGTCTATAGACGAGAAGGTGACAAGCTCGCTGAGAACTGGGTCATTATTGATTTGCCCTGGTGGCTTAAGCAGCAGGGCATAGATATCCTTGAGCGCTGTAAAAATATAACCGCTTAAACTTAACTTTAGACTTAGACTAAGAAGACTTTAACTATGAAAGGATCTAGGCCCCCTCAGGCCCTACTAACAGCCAACAATGACCTGAGTAAAACTGCAGAAACTCTGGCAGTGATTGATGCCATGGTGGATGGTCTTAATGATCATGATATTGACACCATGGATAGATTTTTTAGTAAATCGTTTCGCTGGATAGGAAATGCTGGCTGCGGTTATAAAGTGGGCCTAGAAGAATTTCAAAAAAATTGGCAGCGCCCATTTCAAGACGCATTTTCCGATAAGGTTTGTGTCGACGAAGCAAGAATAACCGAGGGCGAATGGTGCTCTGCATTTGGTCGCCAAGAGGCGGTGCATTCTGGTGACTTTATGGGCATCCCAGCAACTCAGAAAA
>Ga0115007_10002787_pt1 | contig 10682 bp, 10 predicted proteins | sample ArcOceMetagenome_2_FD_87166 | JGI IMG/M metagenome (GOLD analysis project Ga0115007, IMG submission 87166) | Marine eukaryotic phytoplankton communities from Arctic Ocean - Arctic Ocean ARC135M Metagenome | ecosystem: Environmental > Aquatic > Marine > Oceanic | place: Arctic Ocean | collected...
AATTACGCCCGTTAACGCATTAGCAAAGGTACGCGGTAAAGCCGTTATTGCGGTTAGTAATGCAAACTGTGTGGCGGCAAACTTAATGCTCGTCTCGCGGGCTATATAGGCAGTAAAGCCGGCTGTGCCCAACCCTACCCCAAGATACTCAAAGCTAATAACTAACGCTAACAGGCCTTTATCTGGCCCCGACTGCGCTAATATCCAAAAGCCTAAGATACTGACAATTTGTACTACACCAAATAACCACAGGCATTTATTAATGCCGAGTCGCGCCATAACTGGAATAGCAATAAACCCACCAGCAATAGCAGACCATAACGCCGCCGACTTGGCGATAAGACCTATCTCGCTTTTGCTAAAACCTAAGTCATAATAAAACGGATAAGATAAAGCAGTCGCCATACTGTCACCCAGCTTATACAGCAACATAAAGGCTAAAACCGTTAGCGCTGAGGTTAAGCCTCGACGACCAATAAACTCTTTAAAGGGATCAATGGCTGCTTCACGCATTGTCCGCGGGCTACCTAGCGGTCGCGTTAACTCTTTAACACTTAAGGTTAAGGCAACGCCCACCAGCATAAATCCAGCGACAATAACAAAGACCCATGACCAAGGAATAGTATCGGACAAAATAGGCGCCAACGAACCAGGCACTAAGCCAGCAATACGATATGCCTGTATGTGAAGCGTGTTACCTGTTCCCAACTGGCTTTCATCTAATAGCTCACGACGGTAAGCATCTAAAACAATATCTTGGCTGGCACTAAAAAAGGCTATACCAGCAGCAAGGTAAGCAATGGTCCAAATGGATTTTTGTGGATCTAAAAAACCAATACAGCCAATCGCAACTAAGAGAAATAACTGCGTGAGTAACATCCAACCACGACGATGGCCTAACATCGGAAATGAGAACCTATCCATTAACGGTGACCAGATAAACTTCCACGCGTAAGGCACGCCCACTAAAGCAAAGAAACCAATCTCGGCTAAACCAACACCTTGGTCACGTAACCATAAAGGCAGTAGTTGATAGATAACGTATAGGGGGAGTCCTGAAGAAAAGCCCGTGAAGATACAAATTAACATGCGACGCGTTAACAGCTGTTCTTTTAACGAGGGGCTTGACGACTCAGGTAATGGACTCATTGATTATGACTTCCCTTAGGTTGAATCTTTTTGCAATGGACCACTATGAAAGCGAAATTCACTTACAGGCTCTAACACTAGCTGCGCTTCTTTTTCAGCAAAAAAAGCGACCCTGTCAGCAATATCTTGCTCGGCATATCCTTGGGCTAATGTTAGATAATCTTGGAAATGTCTCGCCTCAGAACGCAGTAAAGAGGTATAAAAATGACTTAACTCTTCATCCAATAGTGGCGCTATTTTGGCAAAACGCTCACAGGAGCGCGCTTCAATAAAAGCACCCACAATTAAGGTGTCGACTAATTTATTGGGCTCATGCGCAGTAACGCCTTCACGTAAAGATACGGCATAACGCGAGGGAGTAACATGAACATATTCAATGTTACGCTTTTCCATAATAGCTAACACTTGTTCAAAGTGACGAAGCTCTTCGCGCGCTAAGCGAGATAACTTATGCAGTAATTCAGGCCTATCAAAATAACGGTAGAGCATTGTCATGGCGGTAGATGCGGCTTTCTTTTCGCAGTTAGCATGGTCTATCAACATAATCGTTTGATTGGCTAATGCTGCCTCTACCCAGCTATCGGGTGTTTCACACTGCAAAAAATCTTGCACCGCTGAAATATCAACACGACTATTAGCTTTTGCATTACTTGAAGTGACAACTGCTAGGGACATTGAATAAAACTCGATTAAATAGGTTTAATTAAATAGATTCGCTAAATAGCAGATTAAAAACAGAGACACGCGCTAACAAGGATTCTTTAAGGCTTGCTAGAAGGTGCACGATTAGCCCGCTTACTATTAGCTACAATATAACGCTCATAGTGTGCCATAGACAGCGAATGAAACTCTTCATCAATCTCTTGACGAATATCGGTTAATGTTTGCTGTTCAAATAAGCCGATCTTTGAAAAGCCATATATTAAGGGATCATCAATTTGGCCGGCACCCGCGCGAAGCAACTCAAATAACCAGCAATAAGGATTACGATTTTTCTCATAGGGAATTTGCTGCGTTTGCAATTGCTTTTGCAGCAAAGGCTCATCCACTATACGAAGACGCAAAGAAACAACCTGCGTTAACAACTCATCTAAACGGATATCAATGGCTACTTTTTGATCATTCGTATAGCTATTCCAAAGAATCACTTCATGGTCAAATCGCTTGCAGCCTCGGCAAACGGAATCACCGATACCGGTTGAGCAAACACCAATACAAGGGGTACGAATACTATGGAAAAGTTTCATCGAGCAATAACAAGCCTGTTTCTGTTTCTAGTTCTGTTTCTAATGCCAAGGTTAGCGATAAAGCGCGCCAAGAAGATCAAGCCCCATCGTAGAGCGAGGCCGCTGCGATCTCAAGTAAAAAGAGCAATTTGGAGCAATATTTGAGAGATTTAGACTCACTCATTCGCCGCGTTTAATACTGATAGCAATAATATCGCTTGAGGCTGAGTTAATAGGCGCCTGTAATCATCAAACAATAGCCAATAGCGCTTACTTAATAATGGTTCGATAGCAATTGCGACCCGAGCTTTTTGCCATAGCACAGGCTTGATCGGCTCGATGTTTTGCTGTCACGATAGTATCACCGTCAGCCAGCAGCGTTGCACCCAAACTAATAGTAATAGTTAGTGGTTTTTTCGCAAAACGTAACGGGCAAGATTGCACCGCTATGCGCAATTTCTCTAAGGCTTGCTGACCAGACTGGAGGCTAGTTTCAGGTAATAGAATGGTAAATTGCGCACCCGAAAAACGTGCAATAAAATCGGTTTTACGTAACTGCTGCAACATGGTTTTGCCAATAATCTTTAACATCCGATCACCCGCTTCATGACCAAACTCTTCATTAGTGCGTTTAAAAAAATCTACATCGGCAACTGCCAACACTAACGGCCGTCCATAACGCTGCCAGCGGTCATACTCTTGCTGTATACGGATATTGTAAGCTTCGCGATTGGGTAAATCGGTTAATGTATCGCGTAATAATTTATCACGCTGCTTCTGAAGACTATTACTGGCTTCTTGAACATCACCATCCATACTGTCAACGCGCGTCGTCATTGCTAATAACTGCTGCGCCATCAAAGCCTGTTGCTCACCCTGATGCGATTGAAACTGCTCTAACGATGTCACAATGGTTTTTAACTTGTCGCTAACGCTATCTTTAAGTGCAACAACACCCTCTACATTTTGCGTTGCATCATCGTTTTCCAAACGAGAAACAATATCACTGACATGACTATCTAGCTCATCACTTAGATCTTGAGTTTGCCCAGCACTAATCAACTGACTATGGTCGACAAAGCTAATAAATGAGCCTATTTCTAATAACTGTTGGTTTAATCCCTGTAAGAACTGTTCAAATTGGCGCTGATCTCGACCTAAAGCAGCAATTACAACAGTCACTACTTTATCTAATGCTGGAATAAAATCTGGCCATTCCAAACCGTTCTGTAAATCTTTGTACAGTTGATTAGCAAAATGTTGAGCATCGGCAGGTACATCGATATCGGCTAACAAGCCGAGTAACACCGCAACAACCTCTACTCTTACCGCTTCATAGCTATCGGGATTATTTTTATGCCCAGCAATCGCTTGGGGTGCATCTTCAATAGATTTTTCAACCGCCGTTGCTGGCGTAGACGCCTCTTTAGTAAGATTAATGGCAGCATCAGCTTTAGCCTCCACCGCTGCCGCCCCCATTAAGCGGCGGCGTAAATCTAGCAGCAACGTGGGCAATAAGCCTTTTTGAACCGGAGGGGCTTTGGGTAAAGTTATAAGTGGATCAAGCGACTGCAAAGCCTTACTTTGCGCTGCAACAATTTTCTCTAACCAAAGTTCTAAATCAAACGGCTCGGTTAAACGATTGGCCGATTTCTTGAGTTCTTTACCGAGTTTATTAATAGCTAGTGCCGAGGGCCTATCAATTTTAACGGTTTGTAATTGCTCAAGTAATATCGCTAACGATTCCGTCGTTTGGCTGGTTCGTTTTATGCGCGTGTCATCCATGGCATGAATGCCGGTTTCTAGGGCATCTATCTGAGCGGGTAAGCTGACACCTGTTTTATCATTTAATGATTGCCTCACGCCCTCGAGTGCGGCATCCAAGGTTTCATCTTGTCCTTGCGCAGCAATGCTAATTTTAGCGACGCCACGATGTAACTCATCGATTTTTTTCTGCCATTCAAGCGCCACTAACTCTTGCTCTTTTATAAGCTCAAGGTACTTTAGCTTCCAAGGACTACCGGTTTCAATATCACTCACTATTATTTCTCTGACGCTGGGGTGGTGGCGCACCAATATGCGCTTCATTCCTGGCCTTTGCTAAATCCATTTGTTTTTGACGCTCAGCAAAACGTTGTTTTTGATCATCACTCAAACTGTTGTAACACAAGGGACAGCAGACGCCCTTTTGATAATGCTCACTTTGTTTTTGTTCGGCGGTTATGGGATGACGACAACCATGGCATTGATCATAAGAGCCAACGTTTAAATCATGATCGACGGCTACGCGGTTATCAAACACAAAACACTCGCCCTGCCATAAACTGTCTTCTTTATGCGTTTCTTCTAAGTATTTAAGTATACCGCCTTTTAAATGATAAACTTCTTCAAAGCCTTGATCTAACAAATAAGCTGTGGATTTTTCGCAACGAATACCACCAGTACAAAACATGGCTACTTTTTTTTGTTTTTGTGGGTTCAAGTTTTTTTCGACAAAATCAGGAATTTCACGAAAGGTCGTTGTCTGTGGGTTAATCGCGCCTTTAAAAGACCCTATATCGCATTCGTAATCATTACGAGTATCGATAACGGTTACGTCAGGATCACTGATTAAATCATTCCAATCTTTGGGTTCTACGTAATGCCCCACCAAGCTATTAGGGTCAATTCCACCAATGCCCATGGTGACAATTTCTTTTTTGAGCTTTACCTTCATACGGTAAAAGGGAATTCGCTCATCTAAGGATTCTTTATGATCGATATCGGCTAAACGGCTATCACTTTTTAAATAGGCCAACACGCTGTCTATGGTCTCGCGGCTGCCCGCGATAGTGCCATTTATGCCCTCTTCAGCTAACAGCAAGGTTCCTTTGGCACCCGCCGAAATACAGGCATCCAGCAAAGGCTCACGTAATTCGTGATAATCGGGTAAGGCAACAAATTTGTATAGGGCTGCAACAATGGTCGCTGTGTTGTCGCGGGTGTTATCTGAGCTGTTATCGGAGCTATCATCCACGTCAGTCATTCTCACTTAGTCGCTTTATCATGTTTGCTTCCGCCAAGGCAATCAGGAGAATCGGGCGACGATGGCTGTGCTGACCATTCTTCTTGCGTATAAGTGTGGATTGCTAAAGCGTGTACATCACCGGCTAACTCATCAACTAAAGTTTTGTAGATCATTTGATGTCTCGCCACCGAGCGCTGGTTATTAAATGCGTCGCCTACAATCACAATTTTAAAATGCGTCTCGGCATCACGTGGCCCTGAATGCTTATGGCTTTCATTGACCACATCAAGATGACTAGGTGATAACGCCGCAGTTAATTTACTGATGATGATCGATTGAGTATGCACAAGGCTGTCCTGTCAGAATGAAAGATGAGGTTACATTTATTGATTAAGAAGAATTATAAACCGTTGAGGCCCATTGATGCTAACAACAATACGGCCAACAATGCTCATAATCAGACATAGCAATTATATTGGACAAGCGGATTCAACAACAATGTGTAACAGCGTAAGGAATAGAGAGGAAGTGAGCGGTTTTTGCACAGACAGAGGGTCTGCACAAGCAGTATTAGATTAAGCGCTTATTCGGCTAAACAGCTATGAATTTAAGCGCCCTTTTAAACCGTAAATCTAATGGAACACCATATAAACAGCCAAACCGGGGTTGTTAGCTCTTAATACGACTTTTGATGAATGAAGCTTCGCAACCGCTGCTACTAAACTCAGACCAAGACCATTACCGGGCTGAGCGCTACGACTACCCTCTTCGCGATAAAAGCGTCTAAACACTTTTTCATAATTTTTTTCAGCGATACCACAGCCATTATCCGCAACAGTTAAAACGGTTAGCGGCCTAGATGGACATTCCTCTTTGGTAAAAACAAGACCATGATTTTTTTGTGACAGCGCAATAACAATATGGCCATTTTCAGGCGTATATTTAATGGCGTTATCTAAAAGATTAGCAAAAGCTTGCACTAACAAATTACGATCAGCCAACATGCCTACTTTTTCAATACATACATCAAAGGTAATCGATTTTTCAGAAGCCACCGGCTCATAAAGCTCAATGACATCTTGTAACAGAAGATCTAATTGAACGGCTGTTTTTTCGGTGCCGCTATCACCCAGTTCAACGCGAGCAATGCGCTGTAAGGCATTAAATGTGCCCAGCATATTGTCGGCTTCAGTAATTAACTGCTGCACAATAACGAGGTCATCATCATCACAATTTTTTTCGAAGGTGACTAAATTATTACGCATGCGGGTTAGCGGCGTTCTTAAATCGTGGGCGATATTATCGGATACTTGTTTCACGCCATCCATAAGATACTGAATGCGATCTAGCATCATATTTAAATGCAACGCTAATTGCTGTAAATCACCACTCGATTTACTTTCAGACTTACTTATCATTAAGCGTTCAGAAAGATCGCCGGCCATAATAGCTTTTATACTTTGGTTGATTCTATCGACATGACGCTGAAAATCCCAAGTCATGAAAAACGCCGCGAAGCTGCCCATAGTAATCGTAATTATAAAGCCTGAAAGTAAAATACCCATAAAAAATCGGGTATACACCGGTACACCAGCACGACTACTGGCCACCAAAAACTGCGTTCCATCGGTAATGCTGGCATAACGAGTCATATGACGGATATCAGTGTCACCGTCTAATATACCCATATCAAAGCTAAGCCAGTCGTCATACTCAGTAAATTGTGGTCTGTATTCTAAATTTCCTGCCAGCTTATTATTGTCACTATCCGCCACCCAATAGTCATATTGTGTGGCGTTAAGATCGCTCATACTGCGGTCAATAAAATTGTCGACATCGTTAATACCCCCTGAGGCATAGGCATCAACCACCCCAGACAACTCGCGAGTAAAATCTTGTTCAATATTTTTGAAATAATGGTAAGAAAAGAAACTATAAAAGAGCAGCATGAAGAACATGGCGCCTATTGCACTGAACAGAACCGTGCTCATAGCGTAACGAAAAATATAACTGCTGAATACTTTACTTACAATCATGTGTTTATCCGAAAGCAGGTGGTAGTACTAGCAATAGTGTGTGCCGAAGGTAATCTTAGGTGGACGAACAACTGACTAATGACAGCGCTTAATATCTCTGCAAACATTAAGCGCTAACACAATGCTAAATACTTATTCTATGAACACCAATATGACATAAACACTTATAAAATATAAGCAGTAATGGAATAGTAAAACAAGAAAAGCTAAACGCTGTTTAGCTAGACGTATTTAGCACATAGCCTGAACCGCGAACTGTATGCAGTAATGGCTTATCAAAATCTTTATCTATTTTTTGTCGTAGACGACTCACGTGCACGTCGATGACATTGGTTTGTGGATCAAAATGATAATCCCAAACGTTTTCAAGCAGCATAGTACGCGTCACAATTTGTCCCGCGTTGCGCATCAAATATTCTAACAAGCGGAATTCACGTGGTTGTAAAGAGAGCTTTTGACCTGCCCTCTGCACTTCATGGGCTAATAAATCGAGTTCTAAATCAGCCACTTTTAGACGGGTAACTGGAGAGTCAATATCACGCCGTCTAACCAATACTTCAATGCGCGTATACAACTCTTCAAAATCAAACGGTTTTGCTAGGTAGTCGTCAGCACCGACTTTTAGACCATCGATACGATCGCTTACTTCACCAAGGGCACTTAGTATTAGAATGGGGGTAGTATCACTTTCGCCACGCAATGCTTTGACAATGGAAAGACCATCAATCTCGGGGAGCATGCGATCAATAATGATGGCATCGTAAACTTCATCTTTTGCTAAGCCTAAGCCATCCGTACCCGTAGCCGCATGCGTAATTATCTGACCTTTATCAATAAATCCTTTTTCAACGAATTCAGCAACACTTTGGTCATCTTCAATTAATAATATATGCATAGAAATACTCTAATCCTCGAAACACACTATTTGAGTTCACTGCTCTACTCTCAACTCTCAACTACGACATTCTGAACTAGGCCGCTCTGAACAGCTTCGGTATTAACAGCACGTAGAAAAGTTAAGGACAACCTTACCAATTAAAAATAAAAGCTATATTTATCAGTAATATAGAAATACAACCTTGGCGATCTAATTAGCTTTATCGAATAACTTACTAATATGTTATTTATGTTAGCACTCATTAGTCTATAGTTAATTAACAAGGCGTTAATTGTTGGTTACAAAACGAACAAAATAAGGTTTAATAGGTCTTAACTAGTACGAACCGCTAAAAATTATAACTAATAACAAAAGCGACACTCAAAGTGTGAGGGGTACTAAGTCGATGTTGAGATTGAATCTTACTAACAACGCAACGGCTCAACAGTCTTTGCATCCACATGCGAAAAAATCGCTACTAAGCCTTTTTGCAAGACCATCCATACCTGCATTACCACTCATCCTGCTATTGACTCTGATGCTAGGTCATACGGCCTCGGCTAATACAGCCACTGAAACAGAATCTTTGCGATCTATCAGCCTCTACTCATCACAATTAAAAGATACCACTGACAGCCATTATTTAACACAGCAAACGACGCTATTGCAGTTTTCAACTATTTTCATTAATAAATCAGGAAAACTCGCAGTAGAGCTGCCCCGTCGTAAACTATCTACTCAGACAGAAGCCTATAACAGATCCATTGAGTTGCTAGTATCAACAGGTGAATTTGTGACGCCTCGCGCAACCATCAACCTATTAAACCCGAACGCTAGTCATGGTTACTCTCAAGACTCTACCGAGCCCTATCGCTCTGGCGGTTCAGCATTAGGTGAAGTATTTAGAATGGGATTGAAATCATGGTGGGACAACAATGAAGGTTCGCAACTTCACGCTATGAGCCAAGCCGCCCCTGAATCCGTTCGCACGGGTAAAGTAGAAGGTAAAGCAAGATTTAACTGGGACTACTCACTTAAAGTCTCTTATGATGATGTGAAACTAAAATTCGAAAAAGCTTTTTAATGCGGCTTAATTAAATAACGCTATGCCTTTTTTAGGCAGCCCTTCTTTTCAGCAACTCTCTATTCAAGCAGCTCTCTGTTCAAGCAATTCTCGTTACTAGCAACTGACTCAACACAACTACACAGCCTGGTCGGAGCAAGGTACAATTGCAGCAGCAATTTACGCCCATAACTCTAACCCTGACAAGATAAAAATTTATGCCTACCTCTAATCAACAGAATGATGCTGCCATAGCGCCTTTAGGGCGTCGACTAATGGCTATGCTATACGATATTTTTTTACTGATGGCTATTTTGCTATGCACTAGCGCAGTTTATACCGTTATTGCTGTGTCGATTACAGGAGACTTTGCGCAGCATGGCAATGTCCAAACCGATGAAACACTGCATGAATTAAACCCCACTGAATTAGGCTGGCCAATTCTGCCTGTTTTAGCTTCAGTCTATATTGGTTTTTTTGTTTATTTTTGGCGTAATACAGGGCAAACATTGGGCATGCTAGTTTGGAAACTAAAACTCGTTTCCAATGATCAAACGCCCATAACGTATGGCCAAGCATTAATAAGAGTAATAGCGGCAATACCGTCGGTAGCTTTATTCGGACTAGGTTATTTAGGCTTGTTAATTGGCAATAAAAAACAGACCTGGCATGACGGCATATCTAAAACGACGGTTATTCGATTAGCCAAGAAATAATCGATAGCGAAAGAGAGATAGAAAGGGAAAAGGGAAAAGGGAAAAGGGAAAGCTATCGGGTTCGATATAACAACGTAGAACCGATACCAGCACAAATCAATATAGGTACAAGCACCGCATAAAAAGGTGAAAAACCATAAATAAGACTACTGGGCCCTAATAAGTTTTGCGTGAATTGAAACGTGATTCCCACTACCACACCAATAAAAACGCGATAACCCATGGTTGATGAGCGCAGCGGGCCAAAAACAAAAGACAAAGCCACTAACACTAAGCTAATAATCATTAGCGGATGCAAACACTTCTGCCAAAAAGCCAATCGATAAGCGCCACTATCCAGCTCTTGCTGGTCTAAATAGTTGGCATAATCATACAAGCCACTGGGCGATAGATCTTCGGCTGCCAGCGAAAGATAACCCAGCATCTTCGGTGAGAGTTGTGTATCCCATTTAAGGGTTGTAAATTTACTGCTCTTAATTGTATCGATATAAAAAACACTGCGTTGCACACCTTCCATTAACCAGCCATCGCGCTGATTACTTGCACGCCTAGCAATTGTCGATCTGAGTAAATCTCCTTGCGGATCAAACTCAAAGGTTGTGACGCCA
>Ga0115007_10002788_pt1 | contig 10682 bp, 5 predicted proteins | sample ArcOceMetagenome_2_FD_87166 | JGI IMG/M metagenome (GOLD analysis project Ga0115007, IMG submission 87166) | Marine eukaryotic phytoplankton communities from Arctic Ocean - Arctic Ocean ARC135M Metagenome | ecosystem: Environmental > Aquatic > Marine > Oceanic | place: Arctic Ocean | collected...
AATATTAGAAACAGTTTGAAAATTCGCGTTTTTCGCGAGGAGGTGCGTAAATTCGGTGCGCGCGGAAGTTTAAATACCCAAAATATTTAAGCTCTATACGGATCCATGTAACTTCACGTGTAGTACAGATGGTGACTCCAGACCGGATCTATGGGACAGGCGTTGAGTTCGAGTCTACAGTAGTTCAAATTTGTACTTTTTGCTAAAATTATTTTTATTATTATCATCTTTCAAAGTTTTTCATTTTTTTTTTATAAATTTATATGAAAATTAACGCGTGTTTTTTACTAGTAAAAAACCCACCAAATTCCTTATAACATGAATCCTGTTAGGTAAAAAGAGGAAATATATGTATCATACAGAGATTATCTTGTTGGCAGTCTTGCCTGTTGTAGCAGTAGCAAACACGAGGCTATTCAATAGCTAATCGGAAGCAAACAAGTAGATTTTAAAAATAAATAATTTTAAATTGAGTCGTGCTAACTTGTTACTGTAGCTAGCGCAATGTAATGCACAAAAAAATCGTCGTTCACAAGCCACAAGCAATTTCAAAAATTGAAGATGGAATGCGACGCGATAGACATCAATCATCAATAACAAGCATAAACCTCAACAATAACAACGATATATCTGCTTACTTGTATTGTGTTCTAATAACACCGTGGACCAAGACGATAACTTATTTAAATAGGTGGTTATGTTATGACTTGACGACTCGACCTGAATGATATTGTTAGAAAAATAAAGAACAAAAAAATGGAACTAGATGATATATTTAATCTACTCGAAACGGCGTCACTACTTGAAAAGAGTAATCAACGAATTGAAGCGGCAACAAAATATTATGAAAGTTGCTACCTGATGCGTCAATTTCTCTCACGAATTCCTGAGAATGAACAATCCTCGTCAGCAACATATCGTCTTCTCGAAGAAAAGATTGAATTTTATACGAATGCTGCACAGAATTTGTACTTCGATGATAGTAGTGTTAGTGCATCAATAACAACACCGGCAACGGTAATATTCGCTCAATCAAATCAATCTCCTCATGGGCTAGCAGATGATGTTTCCGTCCTAACGCCTCCCACGATGATAATTCCAACAACTTCTCATCTTCCTTCGTCGTCGTCGGTACCAGATCCACCTCCATCACCGAGGTTTACACAGTCTGCTGAGATAAACAGAAAGGCAAGTCTTGCAAATGCGAGCCTAGGACAAGCGATCGATCACGAAGAAAATAATATGACACAAGATGCAATTAAATCTTATATGAGTGCAGCAGAAATGTATTTGTATGCAATACGGCTTGCAGAAGAGTCTTCGTCGTCATCAACATCATCAATATTGCCAGTACTGAAACGTCGAGTTGGGGCTTCTTTGGATAGAATAGAAGCATTGAAAAATCCACCATCAAAGACGGGAGGAGATACACACAATAATTATGTGAGTGCCGCCAAGAAAGACTCGTCGTCGTCGTGTTCGTCGTCACCTCTTTCCAAAGAAGAGATATCCGTACTGAAAAATTCATCGCTAATAGCTGCGGGTTTATTTTTACCCTTTTCAGATGATGAAGCTCGATTATTATCGCAACAGGTTGCTGCACAAAAACAAAATCCAAAAATGAAATCGAAAACGACGCCTTGGAAAGATCCAGATGGCGATCTTCCACTATCGGACAAACAAAAGAAAAGATTCATCAAATTTGCTCGTCCATCCGAAATTGTTCAACAACGTTCACAATTGGGAACGAAACAACAGCCGCCTGTAATGATTTCTAGTATAAGTCCATATACAATACGACAACAATACGTGACAGGTATGTATTCTATAATATAAAATAATGTGTCGAGTTACTTTGTTGTCGTATGTTATTATTGCATTACTCACCCATTCATCGGTACTTTCGTTATTAGATTGTAGCTTTATTGCAAGCTTATGCATTTGTGCGTTATTCGAGAAACAATTTCGAAAGCGTCTAATAACATCGATTATTTACCCACAAGATAAGAATGGTATTCCTGTATATAACCCCTCTGGTAAATATATCGTAAAATTGTGGCTAAACGGGGTCGCAAGATCAGTCATTGTGGATGATAGGTTACCGGTAGATAAGCATTCGAATTTGTTGTGCTCTCAAACAACGGGAAATCGTAATCAGCTTGAATTGTTCTGTTCTATCATTGAAAAGGCGTACATGAAGCTTTGTGGTGGGTATGACTTCCCGGGGTCAAATTCGGGTGTTGACTTGTTCTCTTTAACAGGATGGATCCCCGAACGGATTTTCTTTCCTTGTCAAACAAGTAAGAAACTTAGAGATTTTGAAACTCCTCCCGATCGAGCTTGGGAACGCTTGTATTCTGCTAATTCATTTGGGGACTGTCTTATCACAGTATCAACAACACGCGACATAGCAGAGAAAGAGGCTGACTCATTAGGACTTGTGACTGGTCATGCATATGCCGTTCTGAACGTATTTCAATCTCGGAACGGAACCAAGTTGTTGCAATTAAAGAATCCTTGGAGTTGTAAGGGGTGGCTTGGTAAGTTCTCACCCCATGACAAAATTAGTTGGCGAGATCATACCTTTAGATTAGAAGTAGGATATAATCCAGAAGAAGCGGCGAAATTTGATGATGGAATATTCTGGATTAGTTGGGAGGATGTCTTGCTTTATTTCCGCAATTTACAATTATCATGGAATCCCAAACTATTTGCGTATCGAATGACTACTCATGGCTTATGGCCAAAGGATCAGGGAGCACAAAATGATGCATTCAATGTCGGAGAGAATCCCCAATATATCATGTCACTATCCGAAAAAGCTGTATTGAGTAAACCAACGATTTGGGTACTGATATCAAGGCATGTAAACAAACAGGAGCAAGAAGGTGCTGAGGTGAATGATTTCTTAACTATACATCTCGTTAGAAACTCGGCTAAATTAGAAAGAGTTTGGTATCCCCATGGAAAAGCAACGATTGCCAATGGATGCTATACAAACAATCCACACGTACTTTTACGATACGATGTTTCAGGACCTGAAGATCGGTTTATCTCGTTAGTATTGTCTCAACACGAAAAAACTCAAGATCTATCATACACTCTCTCTTGTTACTGTACCGAACCCTTTACACTAGGAAGACCACCAAAAACACTACCTCTTTCAATGAATTTTACAAGGGAATGGACTACCGGAACAGCGGGAGGTGCAGTCGGTTCGAAGAATTTTTTCATTAACCCGATGTTTACAATCACCATTACTGAAAAGGCGAAATTGCAACTTCGATGTGCTACGTTAAAAACGCTAGCTAGTAAGTGATTGCATCTATATATACTTATATAGCGTCCGTCTCTTTACTAGCTCCTCGTTACATTTACTAACTAACTAACTAACCGCCTTCCTTTTGTTCCAGTCAACATCATGCTTCTTGAAAACAACTCTAGAGACCCGACAAACTTCGGAGAGCTAACGAAATCCATTAAAAATCGCCCTATTTTAGATTCAGGCAATTACCGGCATGGATTCACTGTCACAGAAACAAAATCAATCAGCTCTGGGACATACGTCCTAATATGCTCTACTTTTTCTCCCGCACAACTAGGCAAATTTACGCTAACAGTAGACTCCTCAGTAGGTATTAAAGTAAAACCAATTGCTTAAAGTTAGTATTTAGACTTCTTCTTTAACTAATTTTAAAAAGCTCCAGCAGTTAGAATTAATATTTACGTTTCTTGTTGGTGGTATTAGCCTTAGGACGAAATTGTCCTTTCGGTTTACCACGGCTCATTTTTTGAACACCAGTTTGAATTCGTTGGAAGATATTCTTTTTCGGCTCTGTACTAGTTGTTGGGAAATAAATTTGAGGATCACGAGCTTCTTTCACTTTCTTCATTTTTCCTTGATCTAGATGAGAATCCCAACGATCTAAGTGCATCTTTCGTTTTCTAGATCGATCCTGTTTTACAATTTTCTCGATAATCTTTTCGCGGTCGCGATTGACCTCAGACTTGTCGTTTTTGTTGTCGCAGTCGTCGTTGTCGCCGTCGTCATCCCACCGTGACACTTTCAGGTTACCAAGTAGTTGGAAATTCGAGCTATTCGAAGGAAGTGCACTGGCTTTACTTTCCCAGAACTTCCTTTTACGAGGACCTAACATCACCTTCACCTTACCACGGGAATCCGCGTTATTCAGCACGACTGTCGTCTTGTTGTGTATCTTATTAGTAGCGGTTTGCCTAACTTGTTGCTGGACCTTATCTTCGTTGGGTGGAGTATCTTCATTCTTACTGTCGGCTTCATCTTCGGAAGATGATGATGATGATGATGATGACGAAGAATCAGATTCGTCGTCGTTATTTTCTTGTCTTGTAGCTGATGAAGGTGATTTGCCGATGATTGGATTAACTTTGACCGCATCCGCATTATCATCCTGTACTTCATCTTTTGAGGAAGATGATGACGAAGAATCAGAATCAGATTCGTTGCCATTATTTTCTTGTCTTGTAGCTGATGAGTCTGATTTGCGGGTGATTGAATTAGCTTTGATGACTGCATCCGCATTATCATCCTGTACTTTTTCTTTTGAGGAAGATGTTGACGAAGAAGAAGAATCAGAATCAGAAGAACCAGATTCGTCCTCATATGAAGAATCATTACTTTCGGATAATTCGTCACCATTTGCCTTTACGTCGGATTGACTTTCTTTCTTCTTCTTCTTTTTCTTGTCGTCAGATGATTCGTCATCCGAAGAAGAAACGCTACTGTCTGACGAAGATTTGTTGTCCGATGAGGCTTTGCTGGCGCCATTGGAATAACCATTTGCCTTTACTGTTTCTTTCCTCTTTTCGTTTTTTTTGTCGTCAGATGATTCGTCATCTGAAGAAGAAACGCTACTGTCTGACGAAGATTCGTTGTACGGTGAGGCTTTGCTGGCGCCATTGGAATAACTTACCGAAGGACTATCTGTCCTGTGTTCGGAATTTTGGCGTAACGTTTTTGGACTCGCCAAAGGATGGATCTTAGTTTTAACTCTTTCTACGCCATTCTTTGGCTCTTTCGTACCTCCATTTTCTTGCGGATTTTGAGCATGTTGTTTGATTGATGACTCCTTTTTGGTCATCTCTTGCTCCTTTCTTTTGGGCTCTTCCTTTGGGTCGTCAGTAGAAAAGCTATCAGCTCTTACTCTCGCCCTAGCCTTCCCTTTTTCTGTTGCTTCTGAAGCAGACATACCTCTCATTGGAGGAGCCGGGAACTCTAGTTTGACTTCGGTCCGACAGTAGAAGAGAAGATACGCGTCTTTCTGTCTCAAAACAGTTTTTTCGGACACTGGTTCGACATCCGAGTCGTCTATGTGATACCATTGACTTGTCCCTTTTCTATCGGGTTTCTTTACATAGGCTGTATAGTGCCCCGAATGTGAACTGCCACCGACATGAATGACAATTCCAGTAAGTGTGTATCGACATGATCTGTTATCACTCAATGGAAGATTCAAAGTCGCCGGGAATTCAATGGGTTTGGAAATTTTTGAGCCACCACCGCCCCCATATTTGGAGGATTTGTAGCCATTCATACCACTGTTGAAAGCAAATCTTTTAAGTTGAATACATAGAGACAGTGGTGGTCTGAAGACTGTTAATTGTTTGGTGGCGCAGACGTATTTCTTGCATCCAGAACATTTCCATTGGTTCGCAGCGTCGAGTGTTTCTTTTCTGGTAAATTCTGATAGAGCGTTCAGTACACTGGTCGAAGATTTCTTGCTAACCTCGAGAGATAAATCAAGAAATGGATCATATGTATTGCTTCGATAGTTGCATTTTCTACATCGAACTTGGCTTCGAAAGTACCCTCCAAATATCCGATGAATGAATGTTGTTTCGTTTAATCGAGTCACTGGTAAACGATCTCTCCATCCACTTACGTGTTGATTGATCCCAGCTGCACGAAGCTCTCCGTCGTTCATTGCATCTAATAAATGAACCAAAAACTCATGAGCATCTTCTTGCCTTCCCAGACGAAACTTGTAACCATTTCGACTACCGCAAGTTCCAATCGTCGGTAATGCATTGGCGATCTTTTTTGGAGCAATCGCACCACCTCCTTGTTTTGAGAAACCATTTGAACCGTGAGCTTGCTGGTAGAGATAACAAAGCGAAGAGGTTATCTTTTGTCCCTGGTATATCTTTTGCTTTCCTCCATTTTGTCCATTCTTTGGTTTGTTCGTGGATATAGCAATCAAAGTCTGACATAATGGTGGTACATATGCCAAACACTGTAAGGTAGCATTCATAAAACAAGTGTTTCCGAGATTATGGAGTCCTCGAGGAGGGATTTGGTTCACATAGCTTTTTTCTGGATTCCATTTATGTGCTTCGAGGACCATTCTTTCGTCACAAAGACCCCGCTGTGGAAGATTCAATTCGCCATCAGTAGAATTCGCCCGCGGTCGCATACCGTGTTTGTCTCTAACAGCCTCCTTAACTGTCATACCAGAGATTTGCCCAGAAGAAGTATGTTGTATAATATTGCGACCAGATTCTTGTTTTTTGGGATGATCATCTGTGGCTTTTGAAATCACGGCATTATCTCTAGAAACCTTTGATTTCCCGTTTTTCTCTAGCCTAGTAGACTCTTCATGAATTTTTGGCGTTTCAGCTGCACGAGGACCTTCTTCCTGGTCATGATTCTTTTTACTGTTTTTTCCTAGGTCCACAAAATTGCCGATTGTTGGATTGATCGTCTCTTGATGGGCTGCTTCAAATGCTCCTTCTAACTTCCTCTTTCGCGCTTCAAATGCTCCTTCTAGCATCTTTCTTCTCGATTCACTTACACTTATTACCTCGTCCTTTTTGTCCGATACCCTGGAAACCTTTGTAATATCTTTCTTTTGATCAGATGAGGAGTTGTCTAGATTTTCTCGGTCGCGTTCCTTTTGTCGTTTGCCGGCAAACAAAATATCTTCTATTGTCTCAGATTTCTTACATTCCTTTGCCTTCTGATTATTGTTGTTTCCGTTATCTGGTAATGAAGCTGAAGCTGACGAAGACACATCTTGTTTCGGATTGGCTTGCCGATCAAAAATAAATTGATTATTTTTACCGCTAGCTCTTGGCAAGACGAAATCAACGCGTTTCCACGATGTTTCTTTGAGTTGAATTTGTTCTGAAGGGACTGGAATATTAACAGTAGAAGGACCGGTTGCATCCAGATATAGCGAATTACCTTCTGTATTTTGGCAAGAAAGTCTTGCCCGTTTTTGATTGACAGAAGAATCTATCGGTGGTACGGGAGACGCATTATCAACAAGTGAAATACCTCGCGCCCGTTCAAGCTGTTGACGTTCTCGTCTTCGCCGTTTCTTGGACGAACTTGTCATGACTATCAACGAATGTAGTAACTAAATAAAACGAAGCTGCTAGTACACTTTTTTTTTGACATAAAAAAATTTCAAATTATTTCGATCGGATTTTGTTTGTTGCACATCATTCACACACATCCATCAATTTTTGTGCTTCACACAAAAATTTGAGTGAATTTATATTTTGTGTGGTTTATTTCTCAGCGCGCGCTGCCGCTGGAAGTCCAGAGAGACAAGTATTCTGTGTATCAATAAAAATCAATGTGATGAAGCCACAGAACAACTATTGTACACTTGTACCTAACTTATTTAGTAAAACAGGCAAGTACCACACCAAACTTCATTTATGGTGTGTGTATTGAGGAGATAAAGAATTTGAAAACAGATATTGCGTGAGAGGATAGGATTGATTGTGTTTTGTGCGATTGTGCTGTCATATGTATTGGAGACTACTTCTTTGATATGTGATTGTGTGTGCTTGTGTGCTTGTGCTTGTGCTTGTGTGTGTGTGTGTGTGTGTGTGTGTGTGTGTGTGCGTGATATGCATTATTAATTTTGGGTTGTATTCAGTTCTGATACCACACAATTAGTTTCTATTAGGCTCAATAATTTTACTTTCAATCTCATGGAGAATCTTTTCTATTGGATTAGAATGGCATTTTGTTCCATCTTTTATCTGAATAATTTTGTTGCGATATCATGATGTCCATATTCCTTACCATAAAAATCTTAAAAAGTCAAATAGATCTGAAACAGCAGCCTAATTAAAATGAGCAGTACAATTTGTTGCATTTATTACACAGAAATGACGAAGTCTTTAGGAAAGAAAACTTACTATGCATATCAATCACGAAGCTGCATTACTATTTCCTATACTTATCTGAATGATAGAATTGTACAGAATTGCGTTCCATTTTTTCATCTGAACAACATTAGTTGTGACATGTCTAAATTCCTCATCATACATTTTGAAAATGAAATCTAAAATAAAGAAGCTATCATTTTCAGGAAGCACGATAAAATAATAGCAAATGGAAGTATTATGGATATATTATTATTATTATTATTTGATCCCATTAGTAAGCATGCATATTATACGTGTATCTTTATATAAGTTTATTTTATTTAAGAGAAGATACGTTTTGAGGCGTCGGCATTTACAATATCGTCAAGTAGAACTTGGAAGTCACTAGCTGTAATGTCCTTTAAGTCCTGCACAGTACATAATCCACCGTTCTCTCCATTGATAGCAAATCTCTCAAAAGTTCGAATAGCAGAGTTCATACGAGCACGGTCCATAGCATTTCGTACTGTACGTGCGTTTGAAAAGTATGGTAGTTCCATTCGCTTTGCGATGTATTCCTTGAAAACAGGGTAAGCAGTGTCTTCGATATCGTACTCCAATTGGTGTGCCATAACAGCAGCAATTTGAACAAGTTCATCGGCATCGTAGTTGGGGAAGTCTACATGGTTACCAATACGAGACATCATACCAGGAATGTACGTGAAAAATCTATCCATACGATCTTTGTATCCAGCAAGAGCAACAACAAGATCATCCTGTTGGTTCTCCATAACGTTAAGAAGAATTTCAATAGATTCTTGACCGTAATCACGATCGTTGGCAGCGTTATATAGATAGTACGCCTCATCAACTAACAAAATACCTCCCATCGCCTTTTTGACCATCTCCTTAGTTTTGGGGGCAGTGTGACCAACGTATTGACCAACAAGATCATCACGGGTTGCCAAAACAACATGTCCTTGACGGGAGTATCCCATCTTTGCAAGAACTTGTCCCATACGAACAGCAACAGTCGTCTTACCGGTTCCTGGTGCACCAGTGAAACACATGTGAAGCGAAGGTACAGCAGTTTCGAAACCAAGTTTGCGTCTCATCTTATCCAAAACTAACAAGGCAGCAATTTCCTTAACACGCTTCTTCACTGGGCGCAAACCAACAAGTTCCTGATCAAGCTTATCTAGCTGATCTTGAACACCCTCTTTAAACATAAACTCCTCAACTAATCAATCAAACAGATTAAATTACAACGAAATCGATAGGAAAAATTGTGTTAGAGATGATTTCTTCTTCTTCTTCAAATGATACTCCGGACGAACGCGTAATGAAAACCTGTTGTACTGCAAAACTAAGCAATAAGTTGATAATTGACCTAAAACGACGACATGCAGTAGTACACAATTCAATTCAAATCAACCCAACTTCTATTTTTCTCTCTCTTGACTTGACTTACCAGTTCCGGCAGGAGTCTCATCGGGCATATTTTCCATGTAGGCAATCTTTTTAAGACGTTCCTCCCGTGCAATCTCAGAAGCACGTTCACGTAAATCGGCAGCTTCTTCATCCTTACGACGTTCCGTATCTGCCTCATTCAAACGATCTCGAAGACGAACAGTCTTGAAACTATCATCACTTTCATTTCCTTGGAATTCTAATGATTTTGTTCCAAAAACATTTTGATTTGCATCTCCACCTGCTGCTGGGGCAGCAGGAGCAGCAACTGGTGCGGCAGCAACTGGAGCAGCAGGTACTGCGGCGGCGTTGTATGCTCCAAATGGGTTTTGATTGGGGTCATTGAATAATTTTGTACTCTGTAACGAGAAGTGTAAAAAGAAGAGAGTTTCACAATAATAATCAAGTCAGCAAGAAAGTATCATCTCTATTATTACTTCTGATCAAAACGCGAACAATAATTTCATATCCCATACGGTATATGCATGCATTGTCATCGAATCATCTACCAAAATACTTACACTACTTGTCTTGATAGACGTGGGCGCAAACGCCGAAGCAGATGCGACACACAAAAAGGAAACAGCAGCTGATAATTTCATCCTATTATTATTTAATGTGATTGATTTGATATTGTTTTAAACAAAAAGAACAGAACCGTTGTCAAGTCTTAAAAGTTTCAAGATGTCGATCGGTAGCTACAGAGATGATGATCAGATAAACACCAAGGAATGCATGTGCTAAACGTAAAACAACGAGAATCATGCTGATCAAATGCACAATCATCGTTATTGTTTGTCTGCGTAGCCTAAGAGTACGTTTTCCTTCATAGATGTTGGGGAGGGGATAAAAGAAGATAATGAAATCTCAAAATCGCAAGGAACATCTCACCATAAGGATTGCTTTAAAGGGGGGTGAAGAAAAAATCCACCAAATCGCGCACACACATCACAAAAAATCTTTCCGCGTGCAAGCGTACGTACGTCATTGAATTCCACGCAATTTCTCGTGTTTTGTGATGAACCGATAGTACACGCTGTCCCGCTTAGCGAGCTATCAGCTACGGTAGT
>Ga0115007_10002789_pt1 | contig 10676 bp, 8 predicted proteins | sample ArcOceMetagenome_2_FD_87166 | JGI IMG/M metagenome (GOLD analysis project Ga0115007, IMG submission 87166) | Marine eukaryotic phytoplankton communities from Arctic Ocean - Arctic Ocean ARC135M Metagenome | ecosystem: Environmental > Aquatic > Marine > Oceanic | place: Arctic Ocean | collected...
CCAGGAGAGCAACGATGGATGCTTTAAACATGTTCAGTTATGCAGGGATGGCGTGTCGACAGAGGTTTTGTGAGGACACAGTCAGGACTTTGCCTTCTCGCCCCCCTTTTCTCGCAGTTGCCACCGCTCAACTCCTCCCATCCATCGTTATAATTCATCAACTCCTATCGTTATAAAAAATGCCACCTCTCCGCCCCTCCCTCGTCACCGAACCATTGGACGACCGTGAACTCGAACGTAGAAAAACGACAGCGTACAAAGTTGGATGGAGTATGGAATTCCTTTGTTGTTTTGGTGGCAATACGAATCCGTTGGGTAATTTTTGCATTCGTCACAAAGCCCATACCTTTAACCTGTACGTTGCGCAGATACTCTTCTGGGCAATCGCACTTCCACAAACCTTGCAAACCGGGCTCGACTACTCGTATGGGTACAAAGGAGCCTTGGAAGCGAATGACGTTGCTTCCCTGAATGGTAAATTGCAATCTGGACGATTTGGATCGGGCGCTTTCCCCATGATTTTTATTTGTTGTTTTATTGCAACCGGCATATTTTTTCAAGCCATGTATGAATATGCGACGTATGTACTGCCTGTGGACGAGGAAGACGATGCAGCTCCTGTTGCTGCAAAATAAGGTGCAAACTTTATTGTGGTGACCCATTCCAAAACCAAGAATTATATAACATTAATAAAAAAGGAACAGGAACGATCCAAATTTTAAAAATCAAATTTATAAATAGATCTAAATAAAAACCAATAATACAAACCAATGAAACGATACAAACAAATAGGTGTTGTTTAAATCTATTGACAGTGTTGTATTGTAGTTTTTGTCTTTGTACATTTGTAGTAAAGGTGCATCGATGCGCAATACGAAGAAAGTTTCTACTGCCAAGACGCAGCTCTCAAGCAAGTCTTAAAATCTTCAACTTCAACCTTTCCAAAAACGAAAAAAACAAAATACAGGTGTACCGGGAACACAAGAAACTCTTTTTTGTTTCTTCGTTTCTATCTATTTATGAAAAGGTCTTTTGTACTTTCCACGTGAAGTGTGTGGTCACTAAAATTTGAATTGATACATGTCAACATGTCCTTTCTTTACCTTTCTTTTTCTTCTCGATTTGGGCATTATAACGGGCAATATTTCTTCAACTTCAACTTTTTCCTGTTCTTCTTCGTCCACTTCCTGGTTTAAATCCATGACATCAGTGACCCCCGGTGTACCAACACCAACACTTGATACAAAGGACACACGAAAAACAAAGATTTTTTCTGGTTTCGGGGCGGAGGAATGTAACATCGATAGTTCCAATGCTGCAACCATTGTATGGAAGCCTGGGAAATTTTCACTGTTGATTGAATAATAATCCACGTCCAATGGTAAGCTGTCCGCTATCGTTTCCCATTCCAATTGATTGATCCCTTCTTTTTTTAATTTATTGTTCTGTACAAAATGAGCCATTTCGTGTGGTATTGTACTTCCTTCCAATAAACAATATTCCAAGGGTTGGTCACCGCAATCATTGGGTACATTCCATGTCACGCCAACTGTTGGGTTGTACATATCTTCACTGACTTCATCCAAATACACACCGTTCGGTGGTCCGGGTTTCTTTTTCGCGGCAAATTGATCGAATCCTTTTTTCTTCTTCTCAATTTCAGCCGCCAAAGTTGATTCCCCTGTTCTTGCGTTGTAAACGTACCACAATTCATGGTATTCTTCAAATATATTGATTTCTTCCAAACCATAAAAGGGGTCTTCGTAGGAATATTGTTGGTTTTCTTTACAGCCAACGCCAGCTTCTCGTTCCCAATATTGACATTCATTGACTTCGTCCCAACATTCCCACCATCGCAATTCTTTGCTTTTATATTTTCGAGTGGCTTTTTTTTCAATCTCTTGTCGTTTCAATCGTGCTTCCCTCATCCATTCTTTGTCTTTGCGAAATTTTTCGTTGATTATTTTTAAGTGTTGGGCCTCCAATTTGTCTTTTTTTTTTTTGGCCACTTTTTCGTTCTCTTTGTCAGTTCTCAATTTTTGTTTAATGGCTTCCAATTGTAATTTTTTAGTGTTGACCAGTTTGTGGTACTTGAATTTCAAATTTCTTTTTTCATGTTCCAGCAACCGTTTAACTTTGAACTGTTTTTCTTTTTCCAACAATCTGAAATGAATTTGAAAATCGATTTCTTTGCGCTCACGATTTCTTTGTTCGTGTTGACGTCTTGCTTCGGCCCGTTGTAAATCACCCCTTAAATTTGCTATTTGTTGTTGTTTTGCTTGAAAAATGGCATTTGTTTTTTGTTGTTCCACTCTTTTTGTTTTTGTAATTTCGTTTCTCATTTTTTGGGCTTCGCGTCGACCCCGGTCCAATTGACCTGATATGTTGATCAGTTGAATTGCAACAACAACAACAACAACATTGAATTGTCAAGATTGAATTGAATTAGCCCAAATACACAATGAACAACAACAACAACAACAACAACAACAACAACAACAACAACAACAACAACAACAACAACAACAACATTGAATGAGCCCAAATACAAAATCAAGCACAACCACTCCAAAAACACTACGCCTTTGTTCTTACGTTTTTTTTCGTCTACGTCATTGATAATCCGTAACTTCATTGCCACCGTGTCTTTACTTAATTGTCTCCTTCTTTCTACCAATTCTAACTGTCTTTTTGCTGCTTTTTCTGCTTCCTCTTGAGCATATTTCAATTGGGCATTGGTCAATTCTTCGTTGCTGCCCTGAATGTTGTTGGTACTGTGTGTATCGCACAATGATGTTGTTGTCAAATAGGAATATTCGGCACCAGCATCGGCATTCTCGTTTGTCCTGCTTGTCGTTTCCGACAAAGCTGCTCGACGTGATATTTCCGACGAGGTGGTACTGGACAACATGGCACTGAGGCCGAGGCTATTTTTTGCTAATTTTTCCAAATGTGACAATTGATGGGCAACTATTGTTGGATGTGAAACCATTAGAAACATTTGTTTGTTTGCAACACCACCACGTGTTACAAATTTCAAAGAAAACAAACACCACTACTTACCTGAAAGTGGTATTAAATCGGCCGATAAGCGATACAACTCAGCTGGTCCAGTGTGTGCAACCAGAACTGTTTGAGGTCGTCCAGGCATTCTTTTTTTAGCACGTAAATCCAATTGATTCGTTGCTGCAATTGAAATGTCGGCACTAAATTCACCAAAGAAGGATGGTGTTGTTGAAGTGTTGTCGGAGGCACGAGGAGACTGCCGTGCACGGTTCGTGTGGATCTTTTTCGTGCTGCTGTTGTTGCGGTTGTTCTTTGTCCTACCACTGTTGTTCTTCTTGTTGATGAGTGGCGGGGTCGGAAGCATGGTTCGTTTTGAAATGTTTTGATTTGGTGTTTGCATCGTGACTAAACATTGATCTGGAAACACTTTGACAAGTTGATAAGCACCTGATTGCAGTTTTCGTTTGGCTACCAAACAAGGATCAATGGACGGTCCAGAGATGGATTGCTGCATTTCCAATGCCATTGACAGTAAGCCACCTTTGATCAATTGCGATTGTTGCAAAGAAAAATGTTTGTCGTTTTGTCGGACGGTCACGGGAAAGTAGTACTTGGTGAACGATCGCAATGCACGTAAACACAACAGAGGCAAGCGATACAGTTCGTCGTGGTACATGGTTGCGTGTGCGGCGTCTGGATGAATAGCAACAGCGGGAGACAAGGAACTAAACTTTTTACGAAAGGACGCATTCAACAAAGCACATTGCGACAATTGAGTGTAACCATCTACAACGCATCGCATGAGTACAACAATTAACCCCCAATCCAACGACAAACGCATGACCTCTTTGGAACTCACGACACCGCACAACACTACTACGGCTGCATGGCGTCTTGCTGATGCTGCGCCCGAACAATTTGGTTCGTTGCATTGGGTACAGACATGGAGGGTTGATTTGTACAATTTATCCGTGGCAATTTGGGAAATGGTTGGAATCAATCGGGTGTTGAACAATTCAGAAGCTTTGATGCCTTGTGGTTTGGGTTGAATCAATGCACGCATGACGGCTGCCAACGCTACGATTTGATCCACTTCGGATGAATTGGCGTCGGAGAGCATTAGGCCGGCGTCTTTTAGAAAAATGGTGGACGTGGACTTTTCTTTCACCCAACTTTGGATGTTGTTGGACGCAGGAGAAGCGGCGGATTTTTGCCAATGAGTGGCGGCTTCAACACTGAGGAAGGGGTTTAAAATGCTGCGTCGCCTGGTGTCTGTTTGAAGAGGGAGATGAGGGACAATGGACATGTTCCGATTAAATAATTGACTCTTGGTGGGTGTTGCGTGGAATGATGTAGGTGGATCGTTGGTAGGTCGTTGATTGTTGCGTATAATGATGTTGGTGGATCGTTGGTAGGTCGTTGATCGGTTACCCTATTTTCAGGGTATTTTCCCATCAATTTTTTTAGATTATTCGGGGGCGAGTGCCTTTCCCAGGCTTCGAGCTCGGCCTTTTCGATCACTGCTGATCATAAAAGGAGTGTTTTGCAAGAGTCCACTTCGCCCAACGATACTAATACAACCTTCAAAAGCACATCATTTCAATACAAAACACCGAACAGATCAAGATAAATGGCGACGCTGTGCAACAGGAGTAGTGCTGGTAGTAGCTCCACCAAACCCGCCACCAAACTCACCACCGACAGCCTCTTTCATGAATTGACTGCGGCTTGGCTTAGACCACTTGCCAAAACCTGTACTGCCAAAGATGTGGCGAGGCTATCAACCAGAATTTACACCAGCATATCCACAAATCCCCCTGAACACCCAAACTCCTCCGTTGTTGAACAAAAGGGGGAGGACCCAAACAACTCCTCTTCCAATCACCGGCGTACCAAAGCCATTCTCACTGTCGTTCGTCAACTCTCCCTCTTCTTTCAAGTAGACTCCGAGCCCGCCATACTCAACACCACTGCCACGTTTTCAGAAACCGCATCCGACAATCCAGACCTGTCTTCTTTTGTGGCACTTCTATTCGATCATTTAGGAGGTGATTCTAGTCCTGTCGTGCGTTGTTTCAAATGCTGCCACCAAAACATTTTGTTCAGTGGCATTTTTCAATTGAAACAAAGTGTGTTGAAAGATGTGCAAGTCAAAGATTCGCGTACGAACGATGGGTGGAGAATCAGAATCAGTGCTGAAAAGGGCCGTGTGCAAGTCACCCACCAAAGAAAGGAAGCTTTAATAGAAGTACCTGGACATGTCATGTGGGAAATGTCTCTCACTTTTGACGGAGAAATGAACAAACTGTGCAGTACTTCATTACGATTGACTGGTTTGTCAATAAGTGATGCTGCTAAAAACAAGGACAAAACAATGTTAATGGAAAAATTAAGCAAGGGGAAATTGATATTGTCTTGAATTGTTTTGGGTGTTGAAAAAGGTTCTGCCTGGTAAGGTGGAGAGGAGAGAGGAGATACAGGTAGCAGGTGAATCAGGGATACATGTAAAACTTCAGTGCAAGTGCAAGTGCAAGTGTGTGTACACACACAAGTACACCCGTGTGCCCCGTGTGTCAACATCTCTCTAGAAGGTATACATGCGGTACCGTATACCTAGAAGGTACAGCATTAGATAGATTGTTATAACTTCAGTACTATTATTCAAATTAACACACATGTACACACACACAACTCACTACAACTATCTGCCTCTCAACGATGCTCTGGCGGTGGCATAAAAAGTAGATTTATATGCACCCAAATTCCTTTTGTTCAATGCAACACTGTACACCGGGCGCGACTGCATTTTTCCAACAGGTTTGAACGCTGGTCCGTCGTCTTCTTCCTGTCCTCTTTTGACTCTTTCCGGAGCAGTATCGGGGCAAGGAATGTGTTCTGGAAATTTACTTGTCATGTCAAAAATAGAGGTTTTCAATGGATTGGATGGACGCCATGGACTTGGTGGGTCAGCACCCTCGGCCGCCGCTCTTCTTTTCTTCAACAATTCTGCCATGGATGGTTTGTTGGGGTCGGTCTCGGGCATCCATGGTATCATTTCCACGGCATCAATAATGTTGGTTTGCATGGGTCTGGTTGGACGAAACGGTGGTTTTGTATCGGTTGCTTCCGCTGCCGCTTGACGAATACGTTTCCATTTTTCACCGTTTGTAATGTCCCCGGTGTCGGGATCTGGCATCCATGGGTACATGTGTACGGCATCGATGATGTTTGTTTTCATTTTTGAAGCTCTTATGTTTGGTGGTGCTGTTTTCACATCCCCGTTTTCATCTCTGACATTTCTGGCGGCGTGGTCTGTTCTTTGCCCACGAATAATACGCAAGACTTCTTCATCACTGGTACTTTTATCACACCTGGCCAAAAAAATATCGTTGTTGGGGGCAAACGGTGGTGCTGGTACCCATCCTGGTGGATCCTGGTCATCAATGTCGTCTGGGTTTTTGCCTTGTTTAATGGCGGCTTCTCTTCTGGATTCTGTTCTTAATTTTTTTGCGTCTTCACGCGCTTTTTTCTTGGCCACAAAGTTTTTTTCTTGCGCTGACATGTATGGATCACCAATGCACAAGGGATTCAATGGTGTGAATCGAACTCCTTTTCCAAACTGCCCCTTTTTAGTCCCTTGTACTTTGAAATTCAATCCCTTTGTTCTGGAACCGCCGTCAAATGCATCGCCTGGTGCTTTGTACGGGTCACCGATACAAATGTAACCCGAATCTGTAATCATCCCCAATTTGAAAGCTTTGGGTCGATCCATGTCCTCTTGCACTAATTTCTTTTGCATTTGCAACTCCCATGCTTTGCGCACATCTAAACTGGCACCTTTTGCCGGTGGATGGTCGGACATTGAAAGTTGTGAAGTTGTCGTTTGTTCGATGTGAAAACGGCTTTGTTTGCGTTGCAAGCGTTGGCGTTGCTGGCTGGGCTGGAATCTTGGAGCATCTCAAAAAATTATTCTTGACCGGCAGTTAAAGTTGACCCGTGTGAGAAGCTATTATAATCCCGGCAGTAAACAACATGGCCCAACAAACCCGTGAAGCTTTCCAAGAAGTAGTTGGAATCCCATCCAAGGTGGATGCCACGGTGTTTGCCCAAAACAGTTTCTTTTTTCAACAAAGAAGGGGCAAACTCGACATGCGAAGCTTGGCCAGAGTGGACATTGAACGTGTGATTGAAGAGTGTGACGTTGGTACATTGCAGGTTCATTTGGAAAACTTGACCTTTTCGGACTTGTCGACGGACGACATGGTCTCGTACACCGACGATCACTTTTTAAAATTATTTCGGTTGTCGCAATTGACCATTGAATACTTGTTAAACGTACAAAACGCGTTGCTGACGTACAGTCGAAGCGTCGAAGAAGAAACAGAACGTCTGAAAGCGGCGGCCGACGAAGGGGACCGTCGTTTGAAAGCTCGACACAGCAAAGTTCATTCCTTAAAACGTTCTTTGAAACAACAGCGGCAAACGCTGAAAACGTACGAAGCCTTGTTAAAAAAACAACAACAACAACCGCCACCGGCACGTCAAAATCAAGCGCCTTCACCGGGCGGTGGCAATATTATGACCGCAAACGATGGTACAACCTACGTATCGGTCGACTATTTGAAAAGAAAAGCCAAACATCGTAGCAACAGCCGTGACAACAGCACGGCCGCGGCAAAGTTTGAAGCAGAATTGTTGAGAAAAAAACAAGACGAAGCAAATCGGGGATGGGAAATCAAATTTGAACAAATGCAACAACAATTGATGGCCTCCACCAAAAATCAACAAGACTCATTGGAAAAAGAAAACCAAAGCCAAGACTTGGCCAATAAATTGCAATCGTTGGAGCAGGAAAAACAAAAACGAGAAGAATCCATGGCACAACAATTAGAACAAGCCAGAGTAGAAAACGAAAGAAAAGTAGAAGACGTTCGAAGAGAAATCACGGAACAAATGCGCAGTATGAAAACAATGATGGAAGCGGAATTGCGAGATCAACGCACCTTGGCCGAACAAAGGGCCCTGGATCAAAGCAGCAGTGTGGGCGCAAGTGGTGCGGCGGGTCGCACCAATGCCGGTGATATGGAAAGTGACAGTGACGATGAATTGCATGATCGTGAAAGTATGGGTTCGATGAGAAGATCCAAAAGAGAATTGGCTAAAATGGTCACGGAACAACAATTGGAACTGGAAACTTTGCGGGCCGGACAAACGGCCATGCGTGACTCCATGATTGCCAAATACATCAGTGCCAAAGATCGGGGACGGGCAACAACGTACAAAACCATAGCAATAGATGGCTGGAAAGAATACGTTCAAATGTTAAAACATGAACGTACTGCATTGAGTTTAAGAGTACAAAATGAATCCACACACAACAACCAAACAGTAGAAGAGGAAGAGGAAGAGGAAGAGGAAGAGGTAGTAGTAACGGCGGTCGTTGCCCCAAAAACAAGACCTGCACGAACTGGTACTTTGTTTGTGCCCACGTACCAATGGCAAAAATGTCCCTTGACATCGAAATTACCTTATGAAAATCAATTGGACATTGAAGAAAAAGTTAACGATCAAGGGGTACAATGGGAAGAAGTTCGTATCCCACCCATGTGGGAATTAACATTGAGGTACGACCATCACAGTGGCAACAGCGATACAACAACGATTCATATCAACATCTCCGTTCATCGTGCCATGTTGGTACGAGACATATTGTTGAAATGTGTTGAAAAATTAAAAAACGATCATGGCATTGAAACAGTCACGTCCCAAGATGGAGCTCGTGCGGGCAGTTTATCGTTGGTGGGTACATCTCCAGGAAGCAGTGGTGCCGGCAGTGGTAGTCACCACCACGGACATTTGTTGTCCAGTGACGAGTCCTCGACCGTGGACTCCAATCATATGTTTGTCTACCGTCCAAGATTAGTCTTGTTTAGTGGAATGACGGATGCAAAAGTGAATGAAATTGTGGTACGTTTTGAAAAACACGTGGATGAAAGATTGTCCAAAAATAAAAATCGATTGAAAAAAAATGTTCGCAAATACATGGAATTGCAAGACGAAGCAATCATGGATGAATTGACCAAAGCAGGAAAACTCACTGACGAATACATTGCATCGTTGATGCCACCATTGAAAGGACACAATTCAACACAATTTCAATCGGTCAAAAGTCGTGCGTTGCACGATGAGAAGGACATTGATATGGAACAAAACGAAATATTAGGTATGATCAAAGACGAATTGGTCAGTATGGGTATTAAAAAAACAAGAAAAAAAGATGGCAGTGGTAAAAAGAAAATCAGGGGTTTAAGTCAAAACGATTTTGAAATGTTGATGGAAGATACCGAATGGCATTTGTCTGGACAAAGGTAATTTGTTTTATGCTGTTGTTGCTGTTGTTGTTGCTGCTGTTGTTCTGTTGTTGCTGTTGTTGTTGCTGCTGCTGCTGTTGTTGTTGTTGTTTTTCTTGTGCACAGTGTTGTTATTGGGTCTGGTTCATTAACCGTAGTTGGTCATTGTTTGCCCCCTTTCTTCTCTTTTACCAGTTGGCCTACAACAAGAGCAGCAACACCTCAAGACATGACTTCCGCCATCGCCTATTTTCAAGCATGTGTCGAAGCAGAACAAGCCCGTGCCATGGAAGATGTAGCGGGCGACATTGCAGAAGAAAGAAATGAAATCTTGGAACGAAGAAGAACAAGAACAAAACTGTTGACCTCGTTGTTGTCCACCGCCAAAGATACAAAAATGACACCCGCACAAAGAAAACAAGCAATTAAACAAATGATGAACAAACTTCATGGGCATTATTTTTCGAAATTATTTAATGTATTGCAACCAGGATCGTCATCGGCACCCATTGGTACAGTGACCAATGCAGGCACCAATAGAGGAGAATCAACAACAATAACGACGACGACGACGAATGCAGGCAGCGAGGCACCAACTGTACCTACTGGAAGACCATCACCAACATCTAATTCCGCCAATTTATTGCGTCAAAGTGCCACAGTTAATTTCATGCCAAGTATAAGTACTGGCAATGGTACTGGAGAAGAAAAGGGCGAAGAAAAAGCAGTAGAACTATCAAGTCCCGCTTCGTCAAGATCGTCTGGAATGACCCGACGCACAGTACCGGAACCAGATGATTCAATGAATGATTCATCCATCAATGCTCAATTGAATGGTACGTGGGATGTTGAAGATCAGGATGTACCCTCCCCACCGGCGTCGGACGAAGGGGACCAAGGAGACGACGATGAAGAAGATGAAGAAGAAGCCGCACGAATTGCACGGTTAGCCGATCAGTACGAACAACAAGGTGGCATGCACGGTTCTGTGAGTTCCCTGGGTTCTGGTGATTCGTTGAATACTTCGGTACAATCATTGGGTCGGGGTGGTGCCTCACCGGGTGCCAGAAGAGAAAGAACCACCGGAGCATCTTCTGACGTGTTGGAAGATTTAGAAAACTCATGGGACATGGATGCTTAATTAAAAAAAAGAAGAGTAGTTCTTGTAAAACAACTTTTGCTTGACATTTGTTCCTGCCATTCAAGTACAACCTTCACACCACACCTCACCTGCCCTCTTAATTAGGCAAATTCCAAAATTACTAATTTTTCGTCTCCTCAATTTTTAAAACCACGCCCTGGCCTCGCCGTTCCGGTATA
>Ga0115007_10002791_pt1 | contig 10673 bp, 5 predicted proteins | sample ArcOceMetagenome_2_FD_87166 | JGI IMG/M metagenome (GOLD analysis project Ga0115007, IMG submission 87166) | Marine eukaryotic phytoplankton communities from Arctic Ocean - Arctic Ocean ARC135M Metagenome | ecosystem: Environmental > Aquatic > Marine > Oceanic | place: Arctic Ocean | collected...
CATTTTTGGGAAGGTTTGCGGGGGGGGGGGGGCCGGGGGGCGGGGTTTGTTTACGATGGGGGGGGGTGGGGAGGTTAACGCCTTTCCTCAACTTATATATTTCGAAATTGTTTGGTTCGGGGCTCAAAAAACGATCAAAATAAAATCATATGGAGTGAAGACCGCGAGACATGAACTGGTTCCGCCCCCAAAAAAACGGAACAGCAGAGGGAGGAACAGATCAGTCTTCTCTTACGCACTGCCGCAGGTCTAATTTTTTTCTTTTTAGAAAAATTGTGTCATGCATCATGCCACCATACCACCACGTGCCGTGCTGTAACAGTTGAAACATCCCCGCCCCAACGCGATGGCGCACAACGCGATGCTCGACAGCGAAGTCTCCAAATATCCAAGGATAAAAAAGTTTCTCAAGCGTTCCCGCGCTGTGGACAAACTCCGGTCGTTGTCCAAATTTTGCCACGACACCTCGATCCCCAAAGCCCACCAAGAATTTTTCTTTCAATCGCAAGCCTTGAACATTTTCCAATCAATCCTTCAATCCAGTACGGAATTGGATGCCCAAATCGAACAAAATGCCACTTCGATGTTTGCTGCAGTGTTCAAAAAAGACAAGCACATCAAATGGGAAGATTTTCAACCACCCATGTTGGTACTGCGGCATCTAATATGGTTTCAAAGGCAGCACATTCGCACTGGGTGGCAAGCGTCTGCGTTGCAAGAATTTCTGACTTCAATATTAAACCCAGCCAATCGGCACGAAATCCGAATGATCGCTGTCGACTGTTTGCTGGTGCTCATAGATATACTGCGACCAACTCGTAGTGGTGTGCAGCAGCGCGGTGTGACAGAGGAGCCCCGTCAACCCTATTTGCGTGTGTTGGAACAACTGTTTCAATCGAACACTACCTTTTGGACGACAAAGCAAGGCCAATCGTCCCATCCGTTGCTCTTTGCGTTGTCGCCTCAATCTCTTTTGAATGCAAGCCCCACAAGCAAGGGAAGCCCCACAAGCAAGGGAAGCCCCACAAGCAAGGGAAGCCCCACAAGCAAGGGAAGCCCCACAAGCAAGGGAAACCCCACAAGCAAGGCAAGTGGTACCGGCAGCACAGAGAATAGCACTGCGATACACAACACGCTGTCCAATACCATTGATTGTGCTAAAAAATTATTTTTGTTTGCGGCTGCCAACAACAACCACAGTAAACTGCGCAACGACGATGTGAAAAGACTGTTGTATTGGTTTAATGTGATCTTGCATACCGTGGGTGCGGGTGCTTTTGGTTTTTTACTGTGTGCGCAACACGATGGGCAGTATAATTTCTCCATGGATGCCCGTCACGTTGAATTAAGGGCCATGTTGATGCATTGGGTGGTGAACCATTTGTTTGAAGCTGAATTTGCAGCAGTGGCTTTATCGAATCAACTGTTAGCTTCATTGGTTTTTCAATTGTTTGGTCAAATGTTTCCCAACGACCCTCGTAGCCTTGACTGGGGGCACAAAGATCGTGCGTTTCAAGTCCAAGTATTAATCATAAATTGGTATTCGTCCCTGGTCGAACCAAACAATCGTTATGGGTTGCTGCAAAACAAAGCACATTTTGAACGCATGTATTTTCCATTGATGATGAAACAGGCAGCACAATCCATTTGTCTTCGTGGAGCCTTTGGCAACAATGATGGTAAACACCACGAAGGTTTAGCTCTTTCGGGAATTCAATTTTTAGAACAATGTTGCAGGCAATGGTCCGGTAATTTACCCGATTCAATGTGGCCTTCTTTCAAAACAATTGCATTGGATGCCGTGGTGGCATTGTCGTCGGCCGCCAAAGATGCGACCGACACCTTGATTTCGTATTCGTACGGTACTCGTTTAGTGTTGGAAATCTGGTTACGGTCCCCCTGTTTACAGGACAAAGATACATGGTTGCAGTTGCAACGCCAAGGTGTGTCACTGTTACGAACACATGCCACCGTGGCTGTCTGGCAAAGATTTATTTTAAGTACTACGACAAATATGCTTCGTTTGACCTATCCTTTTCAACAATCCCAACCGGCAGCCCCAACATCCCAACCATCATCGCCAACGCAACAATCCCAATCCCACAAAGACCTAGACATTCGAAACAGAGCTCTCAACGACGCCGTGATGTCAAAGCATCAAATTCGAGTACACGAACGTGTGCTGACCGGTGGAAATTTAAATGTGCATGCAGGAGCAGCAGCAGCAGCAGCAGGAGGAGCAGCAGCAGCAGCAGCAGGAGCAGCAGACACAACTGCGCCACTAACACAACAACATCTTTCTACGTCACCGTCAGAGTCAAAAAAACATGGCCAGCACGAATCAGCGCGGCCTACACGACCCCGGCAAGCCTCTTTGTTAACAGTGCGCGAATCAGTTCCAGTGATAACCCGGCGAACATTTGTAAAATTGCAGGGTGATATGGCGGCAAAGCGTGTTCAAGCAATCCAATTGTTTGTTTCAATTTTACGTGTTGTATCTTTGGGCAAAGACGACAATGCAGTATCCAATCGGTTTCAAAATACCGCAATACGCAATAAAATATATTCGACATTGGGGGCCATTGTGGATGCTTGGGTATCTGTGGCAGATTTTGGTATTTCGCCCACTTCTATGGGTTTGTTGACCATTATTGGCCCCTGGGTATTTCAAGCATGTGCTACTGAATATCAATTTAAATGGAAAGTACCAATGGCATTGAACATGGATCCAAATACACTTGTACATAGAAATCCATCTACAATGACCGGTACGATTGCTGCGTTTTGTGCTTTGTGTGCCGTGTTAAGTGTACGCGCTTCTCCCTCTGAAACGAACCAATCAAATGGACGTTTGGCAAAAGGATTGTTGCGTGGGTATGAAATCTTACATGTTGGACTGGGTATGAGAAGTGAAAATGATGCGACAGAACAGTCAAATTGTTCAGGAAATACAATGGGAAACGAAGACCCAAGATCAAATCTTGTGTGTCGTACAATATTGTCCAATGGTACAAACGTGCTTGGGACAGGGCACCGAGGTGTGTGGTTGTTACTGCCCTCTTTTTTGGGGGCCATTCAATGTGTTCATCGAAAAAGATTAAAAGTTCCATCTCGTTCTCCTAAAAAATCAACAGTTGCGTCAACTGCTGCAACATTTGCCATCACTCCAGAAGAGAGATCAAAAGCTGTGGTAATTCTTACTTCCATCATTGCACCGCAGCAACGTTTGACGGTACCCTCGTTAGCGTTGTGGTCCGTCACTCCAAAAGCAAGCAAGAACAACGAAGCAAAGTGGCACGAACATGTGCCCTTTTTTTTACGTCGGTTGCTGGCATTGAAACTATTGTTGCATCTTCATAAAAATGAAACCAATCAAAATATTCGTGCACAATGCGTACATTCAATTGCGTTGGGCCTGTACCATCGTATGAAAGTGCAAGAAAAAGAAGTGAAAGCGCATGTACAACTCATTGATCGAGTTTGTAATCTTCGCAATGTATTGCACGACCGATGCCTTAGGGAAGAGTTGCGTTTGTTTTGTGAAAGTGAATATTCCTCTGAAAACATTGAATTCTGGTTGGCAACCGAAGCATACCGTGAATTGGATATACTAGAAACAAGAAAAGAAAAGGCATCTCAAATATTAATTCGATTCATTGGCTCTTCTGCACTTCAAGAAGTCAACATACCAGCAAAAATGCGCACGCAATTGTTGGCGCGAGTCAAAGAGGGCTCTTACGGTGTTGAATTGTTTCATGAAGCGCAAGAGGAAATTTTTCATCTGTTGCGTAAAGATACACTGCCACGATTTTGTGCTGGATTAAAAACAACGTATTGTGAACTATCTAATATATTGTTGGATTGTTTAGTGGAACAAATTACGGTGTCTGATTCCTGTTTACCACATGTTGGCAAAGGGGGGGCAGTAGTCAAGGATGAAAGTGGTGGCAGCAATAACAACAGTAGCAGCAGTGCCAACACTGATGCATATGCCCCGTGTCTTGCAGCAGCGTGGTCGTTGGCCACGTTAGCATCTTGGCACAGCAATGTTGTTCCGGGTGTTGTCGTTATGCCTGCACTTGTACCCTCAACTTTTGTAACACGACTTGCACAACAGATTGAATCGCTTGCAACGGGTGCACTTCGCGATCAACAATGGAAAGCAGATCATTTATTGACGCAATTACTTTTAGCTTTACAAAACTGGTTATTTGTACCTTCTTTTAAACTTGGTGACACCCTGAATTCAGAGAATCAAGACAACCAGGGCAACAACAACAACACCAAAAACACCAAAAACACCAAAAACACCACCAATACTACGACTGAAATGTTTCCACACTCCCTGTTGGAAGATTCTAAAGTGAGCAATGCTGTATTTAGTGCACTGGAAGCGTGCTTGTGTTTTGGTTGTGGTGGAAATATTGTACCAAAAGATTTTGATCGTGTTCGTGTGCCTGCATCGTCTCGAACAAATACTGGTATCTCGACATCGTCTGCACTAGTACGTATTCTTCGCTTATTAAAACACAGCCCAGATATGAATGGTACGAACATTCATTTACGGCCATCTTTTTTTTTGACGGAAGCATTAATAAAAATTTTGCAGCGTCAATTTGATGTGTACCCTACCCTGCAGGGTCCTGCCAGTTGTAGTTCCGTCGTCCGAGAACCATTTATGAACAAAGAAGCGTTGCCTTCCTCGTCGTCTGCTTCCGCCACCCCAACATCTCCCAAACCTGCAAGTGTTGTTTTTGGTTATCAATCAAAAATAATGTCCTTGACAGAAATGCCACCTAACGAGACATGTCGACTTTCCAGAGTGCGTGTTGTTGTCCGTGATGTGACAGGACGTTTTTGTTGGGATTTGATTCCTGCATCCGCCGACCCAGAAGGAAGTGAAGCGTTATGTTACCATACAAGTGATCCTGTGTCTTTGGCAGCTGTTGTGGGGAACGATCGTTTTACTGCAATGAAGCCATCACTGCCTGTCACACTACCGCCAACTGTGGTGAGACATGAACGAACGTATGATCTCTTGGAATTTATTAAAAGTCAAGGAACTGATGCAAGCACACAATTTGGAGAATTCATTGCAACATTTGATCCTCATCGACAAAAACAACAGTCCCAACAGTCCCAACAGTCCCAACAGTCCCAACAGTCCCAACAGGCATCCATTGGAACAACAGAGATGGCATACGAAGCACAATTGGCAGCAGATCAAGTACATGGCCTTGGTTGTGGTGTTTTGCAACAGGGATCTGCAAAGTCCTCCGTTACACTAGGGGCACCGGAATCAGGCTGTCAATCTGTCTGTCCAATCATTCAGAACGGCCAATTAACTTCGTTTGACCGTTGTCGGCAGGCGTTAGCACATGTAAGACTGATCTTCGTGTATTGTTTATGTTTTTGATCTTGCTCGTTCTTGGTCTTTTTTTAAAAATCATTGTTGTACCGGTGTAATCCAAACTAACTCGTGCGCACGTTTGATATTTTAAAAGATGGGTTTTTTAGCACCCGCAATGTTAGGGCAATTGGTTCTGTTAAACGGAGACGATGAAAACAAACTTCGTTCTTATTTAAGTACATTGGATAAATTAAGACCACGAATGTGTTATCGTATTGCTGTTTTGCACGTTGATCAAAAACAACAAACGCAACACGAAATTATGCACAATACTAAGATAACCCCAACTTTTCTTGAATTTTTACACAGCATGGGTTGGAAAGTGGATTTGCACCGGCATCGTTCCAATGGATGTTTTATGGGTGGGTTAGATCCTGGTGTGCATCAATCGATGTTGTACTATGGTTCGTCGGTTCGTGAAATATCGTTTCATGTAGTACCCTGGATGCCAGTCAAAGAAAACGATGATCAACAAATTGATAGAAAACGTCATGTTGGCAATGATTCCGTGCATATTGTGTGGTGTGACAATCCAAAGGGTTATGATGTTAGTACATTTGTTAGTATGGTCACGGACATTGTAATTGTACTGATTCCATTGTCGTGCAATACATTGGTCAAAGTTCAAATTTTTAGTCGAAATAAAACATTGATCTTTGGACCTTTGCAAGACGGTTGTGTTGTTCACCGAGAAATCATTGGATTTCTTGCTCGAACGACTGCCATTAATGCTATTGACTCCACTCGCAAATCCAAGATCAAACATGATCCAAATCGAAACCATGAAGACGAACACGAAGTGCTTCATCCAGCTTTTTATCGAAGAAAAAGAATTCAAGGGATTTTGTCGCGGTTGGCGACAAAAGTTGATCAACAATTATTGAGCAGTAGTTTGTTTGGTTGAAAGTTAAAGTTAAAAGTTAAAACAAGTTCTTTTTTAGTGAAACAACACTGCCACGCGATAATAGCATCTACCAGGTTTGTATGTATGTAGTGTGTGTGTACTACCTGTACGTAGTACCGGGTACCGGGTGTGCCTGTACACCTGTATTTCCGAACTCATTCTCATTCTGTTTTCGAACTCTGTTGAAAATTCAAAGACCGTTCATCCAACAATGAATGAGATAATTTACCCGTCCTCGCCAATTCCCTTTCCCTTTTTGCTTCCTTGGTAGTTTTGTACGCTTCAAATGTCCCCAACAAAACATCGTACCATGGTACGAATTGACAATAATTGCTTTTTGGTTTGCGATGATGCACATCGTGGTTTCGAACATTGTACACAAAGGGAATCGTGAGACCAAAACGGGTATGGTTCAACGATGCCATTAATCCACCACAGATGAGAAACGACAGGCATCCCCAAAATGGCACTTGGTAGCCGAACGCACCAAACAGATAACCCACTAAACGCAATGCCCAAATGTGTAGAAATTCACCAAACGCAAATTCCAAAGGATGTGTATTGATGCCATCAAAAGTACCACGAAAAGGTACAGCTTGCCGATGGTGATGTTTGTGAATCCATTTGTACAACATTGGTGCATGGAGAAGTCGATGAAATGGCACGTAAATCAAATCGTAACACCCCAGCGCCAGCAAGACAACGCCAATGTTGATCAGAACCGTGGAGATTGGGTTGGTGGTTGAGGCACTGTGCTGGACCCATGTTGCTTGGCGGATCGTGGTGGCGCCGTAGACCACGTACCAGACCGTGACCAGTTTATTGATGGTGACAAACAGGTAGTCCTTCCAACGCAAGTCGGAGTCTTCCAATCGTCTGGCACGAACTTCAAGACGTGGACTGCAACGTCCAAAAATGAACGAGGATTGCGTTAACATTGTGACGATGGAATACCCAAACAGAACCGCCATGACAAAGATGGCCCATTCTTTTTGCAAGTACCACGCATCAAAATTTAGGGCGGCAAGCAAAGACAGTGTTTTGAAGGCCGCGTCTGGATCAATGTACATGGTGTAGGATGCTATTGTCGCGAGGAACCCAGTCGCGGCGGCGGTGTACTTCATGGATGTTACTTTTGGTTGGATTGAATGATGGCCTGAGACTCGACCATCCTTTTTGCCCCCATTCGCAGATTTAAGAACAACTGCTGCCAGCTCCTACTCGGGTGAGCAATTCTGTACACTTTGTTTGAGTTGTATGTACACAAGTACTTGACATTCAATCAATCAACCAAGATCTAACTTTATGTTTTTTATCCTGGTCTTCCACTCTTCGTTGTGTAAAAGTTTTATTTCTAGAACTCCTTTAATCCGACAAGTCAGAATCACTGTCTTCTCTTTGTCGAATGCTACTCTTTTGTTTACGGTTCACGTTTGTGCCTCGGGGCCCACCTTCTACTTCCGAGGGGTCTTCACCCTTGTAGTTAAACATGCCTTTACCACCCAATACATATTCAAAAGCTTCGTTGCTAAAGTCATCGTGCCCACCAAAATCGTTCATGCCAACACACGTGTATTCCGTTTTGCCATCAATAATCAACACAAGACTGGGCAAACACCAGACGTGTAATTTTTCACACAGGTATGGACTTTTTTCGGCGTTGATTTTTACAAATTTACATTCCACGTATTTTTGTGCACACCGTGACATGTGTTTGTCAATGATCGCACAACGAAACGTGGCGGGGCGATAAAAGTGAACGACCGCCGCTGGTGCTTGTTTGATTTCTTTGAAAAATTCCTTTTCACTGGACAGTTCACGGTATTCCCCGTGGCCTTGACTTCGTAACACTTGTTTGCGTTGGGCTTCTTTAATCATTCGTCTTTTTCTGGCTTCACGTAATTTATCCATGTCGTCGCTGTCCATGTTTTCCAGTTTGTTCAACATCCCGTCGAGATGATCCTCCTCTTGTTGAAGTTGACCCGCCACCATTTTACCAGTCATTTCGGCCACAAGTTGTGCCATTTGTTCAGGGTCCATTCCGGGCATCATTGCCATGGTGATGAAGTATTTGTATTGGTGGAAGAGAGGCGGTTTGTTTAGCAGTTTGAAAAAAAGAGCTCTTTTCAAACCGGGCAAGCGAGTTAGCTTCGAGCTCGACTGGTCGCGAAGCCCCTGAGAGCGATCTTGCCCCCCAATCAGACGTTATCCACAAAATGTCTTCTACACCATTACCCACCCCAATCGTCACCACCGAAGAGAAAGAGATTCCACTGCAAGATCGTCCACTGCCAATATCGTTGTACGATGCGATAGTCCAAAGGCAAGAGATGGATGGTAATGCCCAACGTTGGACCCGTTGTTTGATCGTTGCGAGAATAGCAGGAAGACAAGCACAGGTGGGCCAACACCACCAAGAATTACTGTCGAAAGCATCCATCAACAAAGAGGGAGATTCCTACCCCATTCATGGTGTGGCACTGATTCAATCGCAATCGTTGATCTCCATAGTTGAATCAACACCCACGGCTTGTATGCGGTATTTAAAATTAATAGCGGACGAATGTGCGGCGGCGGAAGACAGCGACGCTGGGTTGGAACCTTGGTCCATTGAAGATGTGCGTGTGGTGGCGAATTCCGAAGATTGCCCCAGTGCATGTTTTGGTCCCTGGGCGTTCCGAGAAATCACCGTGGCACGGGAACAAGACATTGATTTGGAACAAGAAAACGTCACCAGTGCGGCCTTTAGTGTCTACAGTCGATTGGTCCAACTGGGCAAACAATTGACGGCAAAAGATTTGTCACAAACTGATTTAAATTCAGCGTTGGATCATTTGAAACAATATTATGGTGAATATTTGCCTTCCAACGAGCGAGTCATTGCCTTGGCGGAACAAGACAGTATATTTAGCATTGAAGACTTTTTAAGTTTCCATGGCGACAGCATTGATTTGTCGTTGGCGGCAGAAAAAGTGTGGCCGATCCAACCCAGAACATTGTAATTGTTTTTTGAGTTGGTGAAGTGTCTCCCGGCACCACTTTATATTCTTCAATTAATGTACACAAACAAATAGAAGAATAAGGGAATGTACATGTTTTACTTGAGCCTTGTTGTTACTGTGCACACACAAGTGTTATTAGTTGCACGTTGAACCCCTTTTTTCAATTTTCAAGTTCTGCCACTCTGCCATGTTCGGATGTTCACTTTTATTCATCTTTCATTTTTACCTTCACCCTTCACCGATTCCGTGGTTTGTTGTGCAAACATTTCCAACATTTGTGATTCCGTTGTTGCATTGACAACATTTTTATCGTCTCGAAATCGTACAAATCGTGGAAAGCGCAACGCGAGCCCGTGGCCTTTATCATGCCCCAGTAGCCCCAGTTGGTCATTGCAACTGTTGTGCACTTTGGACAATGAAATGTCCGCCGCACGCACTTCCCACACTCGAGTTGGTTCAAACCAGACATCGGGTACTGGACGAATTTTAGAACGGGTATGTGCACTGACACTTGCCACCTCCTTGGCCAGTGTCTTTGCATTGGATAAAAATGAATGAATCTCGGTCAACATGGCATCAGAAAAACCTGTGCCCACTTTACAGACAGTACGAAAAGAGTGTTGGTCGTTTTCATTTTCATTTTCATTTTCATTTAGACAACCCATCAGAAAAGAACCGTACAAACCTTGTCGCTTTCCTTTGCCATGGTAGGCCGCCAACACTACCAGATCAAACGTATCAAGTGCACCATCGATGGAATTCACGTAATCTTTCTTTAATTTCAACCAATTTTTGGTTCTCTCTCCACATCGGTACCAGGATCCTGGTCCATCAAGAGCTTTAACAACCAAGCCTTCGCACCCCGATCTCACAGCATCTTCCACAGTGGCATGGATTTGAGCTGCCTCTTCCAAACGATCACTGCCTACTTCCAATTGCATTTCTTTGCCAATTTCCAATTCGCCTTGGACAGGCGAAACGATACGTTGCAGCATTTGACGTCTTTCACGCAAAGTGTGTTGCACCATCCGGTGGTCGTTGTATTCCAATAGATCAAACGCATAGAAACAGACATCACAGGGAGGTGCGGATTGCAAAGCATCAGGGGGAGTGGTCTCTTGTGTGGTGGTGTTGCTCTTGTTGTCACTGCCGTCACGCATACGACGAGCAAGTGATTGAAAGGGAAGAAGACGGCCCGAAGTACGATTGATCGCAACCATTTCACCGTCCAAAATACACGAACGAAATTCTTCCACCCCCGACAATCTTTGTTGCAACAATTCTCCGACACGTTTTGCAACATGTTGGTAACGAAGACTGTTGTCTTCACCCACACGACTGTACACACGTGTTTGCA
>Ga0115007_10002793_pt1 | contig 10669 bp, 8 predicted proteins | sample ArcOceMetagenome_2_FD_87166 | JGI IMG/M metagenome (GOLD analysis project Ga0115007, IMG submission 87166) | Marine eukaryotic phytoplankton communities from Arctic Ocean - Arctic Ocean ARC135M Metagenome | ecosystem: Environmental > Aquatic > Marine > Oceanic | place: Arctic Ocean | collected...
AACGAAGCCATTGTTACTACATTAGGTTCCTGTGTCTCTGCTTGCATCACAGACCCCGTTGCCGGAGTGGGAGGAATGAATCACTTTATTCTCCCTGTTAATAGCGACAATGATGACGTAACTGAGCAGGGGTCGGCAACCCGCTACGGGGCTTTTGCCATGGAGCAGCTCATCAATGAAATTTTAAAGTTTGGTGGAAAGCGAGAACGCCTTGTCGTCAAGGTTACTGGAGGCGGTCAAATGATCCCGGGTATGAGTGATATTGGCGCAAAAAATATCGCATTTGTACGCCAGTTTTTGGCTATAGAGCATATGAACATTCTATCCGATGATACGGGCGGGACGCATGGACGCAAGGTTGCTTATTTACCTTTACAGGGTCGCTTACTTGTCAAACGGTTGCCTGCGTTGCTTAACAATAAATTGTACGTGGCCGAGAGTCAGTTCCAGCAGGTTATTAATAAGTCTGGGTTGTCCGGTGATGTTGAGCTTTTTTAAGGGGTATCACAGATGCACACTAACAGAGATATGTTAGGTCAGCCTTTAGGTGATGAGCGTGCCGTTAGGGTACTTATTATTGATGATTCGGCACTTATTCGAAAAGTATTGAGTGAGATTTTTTCTACGAATTCTGAGTTTGAGGTCGTTGGGTGTGCTTGCGACGCTTATGAAGCGCGAGACATGATTAAAACGCTAAATCCTGATGTTCTCACGCTCGATATTGAAATGCCTAAAATGGATGGCCTGACATTTTTAAAGAACCTCATGAGGCTTCATCCACTCCCTGTGATTATGTTATCGACACTCACGGCTAAAGGAGCGGACGTTACACTTCAAGCGATGGAGTTAGGCGCCATTGATTTTATCCAGAAGCCGGGACAGGCTGGCATCGGCATGCTTAAACAGGAATTTTATGATGAACTGTTTAGTAAAGTCAAAGCCGCGAGTACGACCAAAATAAAGCTTAAAAATACGGGTGAGAAGTTTCGCGCCGACCGGCGTGCGGAGCCGCCAGCGATGTCATCTATTCGGCCCGCGCCAACCACTAACGGACGACTTATTGCCATCGGCTCATCGACGGGCGGTACTGAGGCTCTTTACGAGATTCTTACGCGTCTACCGTTAGGAATGCCGCCGATCGTGATTACGCAACATATCCCGGCAACGTTTAGTCACCGCTTTGCGACGCGCTTGAATGGACGGTGCCAGTTGACGGTGAAAGAAGCTGAACATGGTGAGCTTGTGCAAGACAGCCATGTCTATATCGCACCAGGAGGTAAGCACTTAAAAGTGAAGCGGCAAGCGGGAGTGTTGAAGTGTTTTATTGAAGACAGTGAGTCAATTAATCGACACAAACCCTCTGTCGAAGCTTTATTTGATTCTACTCTGCATCTGGGGTTGAGCCAACTAATCACCGTTATGTTAACGGGTATGGGACATGACGGCGCAGCGTCTATGCTAAGAACGCGTGATGCCGGAGCAATAACGATTGCTCAAGATGAAGCGACAAGCTTGATCTGGGGAATGCCTGGTTCGGCTGTCAAATTAGGAGCCGCTCAAAAAGTGTTACCCCTTGAAAAAATATCTGGGTCACTAGTTCAGCTAGTCACTATGCCTCTAACGAATAACTTACATAAAAGTGAGCGATGATTATGAAAAAGCATCTGCCAATAGTTCTTCTTATCTTGGCGATTGCTGCAATCGTCGTAGGTGAGCTACTAGCTCTTCCAGGCCTACGTTGGGCCGGTGTTCTTATCGTCGGAATAGTCGCCGCGTTATTGCTGGTGAAGCCATCAACTGATGCCTCTGTTGATGATTCCAACGCTCAACGTGAGCCGCTAACTGAACTTCAGTCTTCATTTTCTGAAATGAAAAGTTATCTTTTATTTGAAACCGACGTTATTCAACAAGAGGTGACTCGTGTTGATACCTTAATTAAGGAAGCGGTCAATGATATGAGTTCCTGTTTTCTACGATTGAATGAAGTCGGGAGCCAGCAAGGCGTTTTAGTGCGGGAGATGTTGGCGGTTGCAAATGAGCAAGAAGATGAGAGCGATAGTCTAAGCATGCATCAGTTTTTACATGAAACGAGTAGCATACTTGATCAATTTGTCGACATGATGGTCTCTGTCAGCCGAAACAGTTTAGAAACCGTCCATCATATCGACGATATGGTCGTCCAACTCGATGGTATTTTTAGTTTGATCGAAAATGTAGAAGGGCTAGCGTCACAAACTAACCTACTCGCCTTAAATGCAAGTATTGAAGCGGCCAGAGCCGGTGAAGCGGGCCGAGGTTTTGCCGTGGTGGCTGATGAAGTGCGGTCGTTATCTATTAACTCGGCTGAACTTAACAATCAGATTCGTTTAAACATAACGGATGCAAAAAGCACGATCAATAATCTTAAAAACGCCGTCAGTAAAACAGCCACGTCGGATATTACGGAAACCATAGAGACAAAAGAGCGCGTGGGACTCATGCTTAATAAAGTACGTGAAATGAATAAATTAGTGATTGATCGCGTTGGCGTTATCAGTGGCTTAGGCTCGCAATTAGATCAAGCGGTTAAAGACGCGACACGGTCTCTGCAATTTGAAGATATATCATCACAGGCATTAGGCTCGATTACGCATAATATTTCGGGTCTCCATATGATGGCCAACAGTTTAGGTCAGGTGGACTTAAGTGACAAAAAAGCGACATTGAGTGACTTGGCTGATATCCAAAAGGATTGTGAGCAACAGCGAGAGCAAGGTAGCGCCAAAAATAAAGCGCGCACGGTCTCGCAAGTCGATTTAGACGAAGGCGAAGTGGAACTATTTTAGCCGTCACTATTAATATCTATACCAGGTAAGGAAGTTACTTTTATGCCTATTCGCAGCACGTTATCAGACGATAAAAAATCGTTACAGATTATGATTAGTGACCGATTTGACTATGGTTTGCATCAAGGGTTTAGAGCATGTTATCGCGACCTAACCGAAACGGGGATGACCTATGTTATGGATTTAAGCCAAGCTACCTATATGGATAGCTCTGCACTGGGTATGGTGCTGTTGTTAAAAGAGCATGCAGACTCTTATGGCGGACGGGTAGTTATTCGTAAGCCGCATAGCGCGGTTGAAAAAATACTACGGGTGGCTAACTTTGACCGCTTTGTAACGATAGAGCTGTAACTATGATAGTTGACGGACTCCCTAGGGCAGTTGCTACTAACAAGGTGCTTATTGTTGATGATAATGAAATCAACCGACTAATACTCGCCAAAATACTGGAAGAATGTACGTTAGACATCATTGAGGCGACGAATGGTCAAGAGGCTGTAGAGCTGTTCGAAGAGCACTTTCCTAGTGTCGTTCTCATGGATATTACTATGCCCTTGATGGATGGCATAGAAAGTACGAAATTGATCAAGGCTATTGCAGGGGATGTTTATATCCCGGTAATTTTTTTAACGGGTCAAGAAGGAGACAGTGTATTACAAGAGGCTATTGCAGCGGGTGGCGCCGACTTTATTCGCCGTCCTTTTTCTCCCGCTGTCATAAAAGCAAAGATACAATACATACAGCGTATGACGTCGCTTATTCACCAAGTTGAAAGTATGTACAACATACGTAAGCGTGAAGAAGAGTTAGCCGAACAAATTTTTAGTGGTGCTGTTGAACAGGGTAATGTGGCGCTTGATCAAGTCCAGCTAGCTAAACGTGCGGCAGAAACTTTTAGTGGCGATGTACAGCTAACGGCGTGGCGCCCAAATGGGGAGCTTAATGTCCTGCTGGGTGATTTTACGGGACATGGTCTGACGTCTGTTGTAGGCGCTTTACCGCTAGCGGAAACTTTCCGTGCGATGACTCATAAAGGCTTTGGTGCCGAAGAAATCTTGATTCAAATTAATCAGAAGTTAAATGCACTCTTACCAACAGGCATGTTTTTAGCGGCCACCTGGGTCACCATTTCACCTCATGGTCATTGTTTAGTATGGAACGGTGGAATGCCCGACGTACTGCGTCTAGATACGTTAGGTCAGATTAAAGAGCGGGTTATATCAGGAGACCCGCCGTTAGGTATTTTACGCAAAGTTGCTGATCTGAACTTCACCATGACAGAGATGGATGAAGATGATCGCCTATTATTAATGAGCGACGGTTTATTGGAGGCACGTAATCCTGATGATCAGTACTTCGGTGAACAGCGGATGCTCAATGCCGTACAGGATGGCTGTAGTCAAGGTAGCTTGCTGAATACCTTAATGCAGACGCTAGATACCTTCTTGTGCCAACGTGCGCAGGATGATGATATTAGCTTGATTGAAATTCCGGCGCGTATTAAACGTGAAGATCAAGAAATAAGCTTGCCCTCTGTATCCCCGAAAAAGGATACGCCTTTCGTTGGAGATGCGTTGGCGTGGGAGTGGGGGTTGACGTTAAACGGTAGTCGCTTACGAACAGTTAACCCCGTGGCTCTAGCTTTAAGCCATTTGCAGGAAGTTGAGGGGCATGGTCCGCATTGGCATCATGTTTTTACCGTGTTGACTGAGTTGTACATTAATGCGCTTGATCATGGCGTGATGCGTTTATCCTCTGATCTGAAAGACTCTCCAGAGGGCTTTACTGCGTATTTTGAGGAGCGCGAAGCTCGACTGGCTCAATTGCACAAGGATGATTATGTCAGTATCCATATTGAAGTGACGCGAGAGGGTGAAACGGGTGTATTAAAAATCCATGTGAAAGATAGCGGTGTCGGTTTTGACTACTTTGGTACAGCACAGGTACGAGCGCAAGTATTAGTCGCTGATAATGTGTTTTCGCTATCCGGCCGGGGCATTTTGTTAGTAGAGGATCTGTGTCAAAGTTTAGATTATTCAGAAGGTGGAACCTTGGCTCATGCTGTGTATCAATGGAGTGAAAGTGCCGCTTGATATAGATCAATAAATTGTGAGTGTGGCTCTTTTTTGTTTTTCATGTATTTCAATAAAATCATATGGTTATATTTGTTTTTCGTGTGTTATTTTATATCAGTGTCGAATGTTGAGCTATATCAATTCTTTCTATCTTCAAGGGGACTAGTCTGTAATCAAATCGTATAGAAAGTGAGGTACAGACTATGTTTGGTATTGACCCTTATGCATTTGAAACGCTGTGGCCTAGTTTATTGGGTGTAGCCGTTATGGCGAGTGTTATGGTATGGGGATTTATAAAAATCCGCCATTTAATGAATGAAGATGTTAAGAAAAAGTAGATATATTTGATGCTAAAAATGTCTAAATAAAAAATAGAGTAGACTCTTTGTGGGAAGGTAATGCGAAGAGTCCGCTCTGTTTTTTAGTAGCTCCCGCCCTCTCTCCACGCTTTCTCATATTTCTAATTTTTTACGTTTTAGTTCTTGAATTAGTTCCCTCATTGCCTATTCTGTCTCGAATATAAAACTCTATGGGAGTGTGTGTGTCGGATCACCTTATTAAAGGCGACTGTCTTTCTAGCAAAGTACATTTTCAACTTTTACCGCCTGCGCGTTGGCGTTTGTTACACGCCTTTTATAAACGAAATCACTATGATGGATTTCCGCGTTCAGGCGAAACAGTAGCGGTACTGTTGTTATTGCAGAAGCAGGTTCTAGCGGTCGCTCGGGTTACGCGACAGGCTAATGAGCGGGTAATAAGGGGGGTTTGGGTTGACCATGGTTACCGGCGAATAGGGTATGGTCAAAAGCTGCTCGCTTGTATGGCACAAGAAGGCTGGTTAAGTAATGGCTATTGTTTTGCAGAAGCTGGCCTTGGTCAATTTTATGAAGCGGCAGGCTTTCGTTATTTAGCCGATCAGGAAGCTCCCAAACCCATTCAAGTGCTTAAAGCGCGATGCCAAGCAGTAGACAAGCCTTTATTGATATTTCGTTATGACGTGCAGGCCTTCACAGACGATAAATAGTATTATGCGTTAAGTGAATGGCTTGCTTTGTAACTATGCATGATTGTTCTATTGAGTGGTGATATACACTGTATTCTTTAGAAAGTTAATCGAATGGTCAGGAGAGTATATGCGCTTACCCACGTATTTCTTATCGCATGGTGGTGGCCCTTGGCCATGGATGAAAAAAGAGCAAGGTTCAACGTTTGCACAATTAGAAGCTTCATTGGTCGATATTCCTCTACACTTGCCTGAGCCGCCTAAGGCTGTACTTGTTATTAGTGGGCATTGGGAAACTCAGGGGTTTAGTATTTCTTCATCCGTTAATCCGGGTATGGTATTTGATTACTACGGTTTTCCTGAGCATACCTACCATATTAGCTATCCTGCTCCTGGTTCACCTGATTTAGCACAACGTGTACAAACGCTATTAGCCCAAGGGGGTGTTGACGCCACTTTAGATAGTGAGCGCGGTTTTGATCACGGAACCTTCACCATGTTGAAGCCGATGTATCCTGAGGCAGACATGCCCGTTGTTCAGTTGTCCTTAGATGCGAAATTAGATCCGCAACAGCATATTGCACTAGGGCGCTTACTGGCGCCGTTACGCGAAGAAGGCGTATTAATCATAGGGAGTGGTTTGAGCTATCATAATTTGCGGCGTTTTGATCCGGGTGCGAAGAGGCCCTCAAAACAGTTTGATGATTGGCTTCAACAGGTTTTGTTAAAAACAGGTTCTGAGCGGACTGACGCATTATGCGACTGGGCATCCGCACCGATGGCACGTTTTGCGCATCCACGAGAGGATCATTTGATCCCTTTGATGGTGGCGGTTGGAGCAGCCGAGCAGGATACGGTTGAGTGTATTTATCATCAAGATGATTTGTTTGGTAGTATCACGGCATCCAGCTTTCGCCTTGGCTAACGTATCACCTCGTCATTCAATAGCTATCTCAATGGTCTACTTAGGTCGTTGAGATGCCTTCTTTAGTACTGATTCCATTGTAAATTCAATATCTTGTCCTAGATTCAATGCTGCTCTCTCTGACTGTGGTACATAACGATGTTAGGTAATCTTCGTTTAGGATGGAAAATAGGTTTAGGTTTTGGCGTTGTTATGATTTTGATGACCATGGCGTCTCTTTTTGGTGCTGGATCACTCAAAAATGCGGACAAAGGTTTAGCTACGTACAGCAATATGACAGGGGTTACCCTGTTAGCAGGGGATATTCAAGCGGCTATGTTGCACGCACGCGCTGATTTTCAATCATTTCTAATGACACATAATGAGGACGAGTTAGGCCGCTACAGCGCAACAGTTGTGCAACTCAATAGTTTACTGGAACGAGCAGAGGTTGAGGTCGTGCAGCCTAGCCGGCAGGCACTGATTCAGCAAGCGCGGGAAAGTATGCAAGCTTATCAAGGAGTTGTTCAGCGTCTGATAGAGCGTATTAAGGCGAATAATGCGTTGATTGAAGAGAAGCTCCTAATAAAAGGTGAGGAAATGAGTCTGAGCATGAGTGACATCATTGAACGCGCTCGTGATGATAATAGCTCTATGGTGATGTTTGATGCGGCTCAAGTGCAACAAGCCCTTATGGCGACTCGTTTATATACCAGTAAGTATTTAAGCAGTGGTTTATCGAGTGATTACAATCGGGCGTTAATGTCGATTGAGAATGATGTAGATGAGTTAGGTATTGAATTAGGCAGCAATATATCAACAGCAGATATACGGGTTAAGTACAGTAATTTTCAATCGGAAAGTAAGGCTTATCTTGAGCACTTAAACGGTGTTTATCAAATGACGGAGGCGTTAAAGCTCGATAGCCAAGCGTTATATGATGCTGAACAGCAAATGATGGATCGACTATCGGATATCAAACAATCCGTCTCACATGAGCAAACACAGCTAGGTTTGGGATTGAAAACCGAGGTTGAACGCAAAGTTGGCCTCATGTTGCTAATAACCCTTATTGCGCTTGTATTGGGCAGTGTTTTTGCTTTTTATATGTCACGTGCTATCAGTAAACCGATTAATACCGCTGTGGATATTGCTAATAGTTTAGCGGCTGGAAATTTGACGATCCCAGTAACTGAGCAGCGTAAAGATGAGGTGGGTATTTTGCTAACGGCCTTACAAAATACCGCGCATAGTTTAAAGACGATGATTAGCCAGATCTCGCAGGCTAGCTCTGAAATGAGTCAAGCTACGACGCGTATGAGTCATGCAACCGCTCAGGCACAACAAGGCGTGGTCAGTCAGCAGAGTGAAACGGATCAAGTAATGGTGGCAATGGAGCAAATGTCGATGTCGGTGAAGGAGGTCTCTGGTAGCGCACAGCAGGCCGCAGAAGCGGCGGCCAGTGCTAACTCGGATGCGACAATCGGACATAAAATTGTTGAAGATACCCAATTAAGTATTCGTGCGTTGGCTTCCAGTGTTACGGACACTGAAAATCGAATTAGTGATCTAGAAAAGCAAAGTAAGAATATTGGGGGGATTTTAGATGTGATTCGCAGTATTGCAGAACAAACAAACCTCCTCGCATTAAATGCTGCCATAGAAGCGGCTCGAGCCGGCGATCAAGGTCGTGGTTTTGCAGTTGTTGCAGATGAGGTACGTGTTCTGGCTAAGCGCACGCAACAATCAACTGAGCAGATTCAAGCCCTTATTGAAGGCCTGCAAAAGGGAACCCACAGTGCTGCTATGGCAATGCAGCTGGGGAAAGAGCAGGCACAACTCAGTGTAGATAAGGCGGCGAGTGCGCGTGACGCTTTAGAGGCGATTACCCATGCTGTAAAGACGATTAATGATATGAATACGCAAATTGCTTCAGCGGTATCCGAGCAAAGCCGTGTTGCTGACAGTGTCAGCAACAATGTGAATAATGTCCGAGCAGTAATAGAGGAGGGTATTCAACATACGGAAGCAACCACAACGGCCAGTGATGACATTCGTTTGATCGCTCAGCGTCTACAAGGTATGGTCGCTAAATTTACATTTTAGAGGCTATTACTTACGGCTCATCATTTACGCCCAATAAAGTCGCGGGCCTAAATGATGGGCGTAACCTGCGAATTACGTTAGACGTAGATGCCGCTTAACGGTAACTGCTTTGATTGAAAAAAGAACACTATTGTACCTGTAGGTATCGCTCGCTAATGGCTTGAGCTGTTAGGCCAGGATCGAAGTAAAACCCTTGCAATCGTGTAACCGCTAAGTGCTTACACAGCTCTTTATGCCCCGCTGTTTCAACACCCTCGGCTACAATATCAAGCTCCAATGTTTTCAGCATCTGGACAAGTCCTGTAATAAGAGCGTTTGTTTTTCTATGTGCATCATTAAGTGGCATTAGCGATTTATCTAATTTGACGGTGCGAAGCGGGATGCTATTCAGGTGAGAAATGGACGAGTAACCTGTCCCAAAGTCATCTAATGCTAACGTGCAGCCCAGCTCGACGAGTTGCTCAAGGACGGCAAGGGTTGTTTTATTGCTTTCAAGTAGCGCCGTTTCGGTTAATTCAAACTCGATAAGTGCAGGTTCTAGCTGGCTTCTCTTGCAGATACTTTTAATAATCGCAGGAAATTCAAGATCGTTTAGTTGTGTCGGCGATAAATTAATAGCGATACTGAGCTGAGTTTCAGGGGTGCGCTGCTGATTCCATTCACTTATTTGCTGTATAGCTTGCTCGGCGACCCAGCGACCAATTTCGATGATGTGATATGACTGTTCTGCGATCGGTATAAATTCATCGGGAGGAATAAGTCCATTTTTGGATTGCCAGCGGATGAGTGCTTCAAAGCCGCAGAGTTCATCTGTTGCTACGGTAAACACGGGTTGGTAGACTAAAAAGAATTCATTCTCTTTTAGTGCTTTTGGGATCCCGTTCTCTAGTGATAGTCGGCGTTGCGTTTCTTGGTGCATCGCATCTTCAAAGAAACTGATTTGCCCACGGCCTTTTTGCTTAGAGCGGTACATGGCAATGTCAGCAAATTTCAGTAATTCTTCTGACGAGTGTTCGTCACTACCCTCATCGATTGAAATTCCAACACTGATAGAAATATTAAATTCTTTAGCGTTAATTTCAAATGGGGCTAACATGGCGACCTGTATACGCTGAGCAATCCGGGCGACATCGTAAGGTGAGTGTAGATTCGTTAATAAAATAACAAACTCGTCACCGCCTAAGCGAGCAAAAAGCTCATTACCGCGTAAAACAGATGAAATTCGTTTGCAGACTTTTTGTAATAACTCATCGCCTGCGCCGTGGCCAAAACTATCGTTAATGAGCTTGAAATTATCTAAATCAAATAAAATTAATGCCAAGCATGTTTGACTGCGACGGTTATTATTAACAGCTACTTTAAAGGTTTCATCAAACAGGTAACGATTAGCAAGGTTTGTTAGTGAGTCACGTTCAGCGAGACGTTTAACCCGGTCAAAGCTTTCTTTAAGCTCGCGTTCAAGCTCAAAGCGTTTTTGTGCCTGTATAATGGTTCGACGAAGTTTATTGCCTGTGATTTCATTTTTTAATAAAAAATCTTGAGCCCCTGCTTGGATGCATTGCAATGCAATTGCTTCTTCTTCCGAATTACTCATCATCACGATAGTTTCGTAGCGCGTGTCTGCCGTTTGTCGTAACTCTAGCAGTAATTCTATGCCGTTGCGTTTAGGTAGCTGATAGTCAAGTAAAATAACGTCATAGGTGTTTTTAGCACACGCCTCTAATGCTAAATCAACATCATTCGCTTCAAAAATTGT
>Ga0115007_10002794_pt1 | contig 10669 bp, 13 predicted proteins | sample ArcOceMetagenome_2_FD_87166 | JGI IMG/M metagenome (GOLD analysis project Ga0115007, IMG submission 87166) | Marine eukaryotic phytoplankton communities from Arctic Ocean - Arctic Ocean ARC135M Metagenome | ecosystem: Environmental > Aquatic > Marine > Oceanic | place: Arctic Ocean | collected...
ACTACAAAAGCCACCTGGACCTCGGTTTACGAGAAGTCGTACACAGATCACGCCTGGAGACGACTGCTCTCGCTTACTGAATTTATTACTAAACCGTGATATGAGGAATTTGTTGCTTGCAGGCGTCGGCGAGGTTGGGTACCAAACGACACTCGCTTTTGCAGGCGCGCATTTGCGGGCGTCGAGTCTTGCCCGAAATTGGCGACTCGTTTTCGTGTCCGGAACACGTGGTGGTGTTTTCAAAGGCTTCGGTGACGTAGGGCTAATGCCTGGCATGCTGTTTGATACTGTGATGCGACTTGCAAATACCTCGCAGCAAAATGATTTCGTCGGGCACACTTTTCACGTCGCTGCCAAGGGGAAATGCGTTACGATTTTCGCGAACGAGCACGTCACGATGACGGACATCGCGTTGAACGGCAAGTCCAAAGGCAATGGATGCAACGCGTCTTCGCACTATGCGCACGACGATGCCATTGAGAAATGGTTACGCTTCCGTGGGTAAAAAAAAACGGTTTTGCTCCTGACCCGGATTTACTACTTTTCCGAATCATTTTGACCACTACGACGTTCGCCCGCGCCCAGACGCGCTTGAAAAAGCTGGGAAAGTCTTCAAGTTGATCGACACCCTAAGAAACGCCGGTGTACTGTTGATAAAACCGTGTGCGCTTTTCCCTTCGGCGTGCGGTTCAATTTTGATCGTGCCTGGGACAATACTCGTACGTTACAAGGGACACGCAGTCGAAGTAACCTTCCCTGATGGTCGAAAAGAATACTTCGCGACCTCGACGATCCTGACCATTTACTGCAAACCCGAACACGTTTGTGACATTGCCGCGGCGATTGCGACTGAGTTTTACGCGGAGACAAAAATCGTGGCAAAGCGCTGGTTTCACGAGAAGGTACCGGTTCCCGAGATCAAAGAACTCAAACACGACGGTTTGGTGGGAAAAAGTCGGTACCGCGATGTGCAGAAAAACCAAACGGATATCAACAGACTAGCAGTTGAGGCGCAGAAAAGGAAGGATGAGGAGTCGAAAAGACTGGCGAGGGAGCAACACGCGAGGGATGTTGCTGCGAGAAAACTGGCGCTGGAGGACGATAGAAAAAAGACGGCGGAGGCGAAAAGACTGGCGAAGGAGCAACGCGCGAGGGATGCGGCCGCGGAAAAACAGGAGAAGAAAAGGACGAAGGAGGCGAACGCGCTCGCGAAGGACCAACACGCGGCGGAGGTGGCCGCCGCGAAAAAAGGCGTCTCAAGAGAAGCTTGCCTTCTGCCTTGAAAAAGAAGCTCCGTTCTACGAAAAAAAGCGGGAAAGGAGCACAGGAATTGGGGCGGCGGACCTCGACCAGATACGCCAGACGCGTGAAGCACGCATCGGGACGGCGCGGAACAGTGTGCACGCCCAACGCGAAGCCGCGATGGCGAGGGCGAAGGTGGTGCTGGTTGTTGAGACACTTGAGGAGGATGCTGTTAAAGCAAACTATGGCTTCAAAAAAAAAAATGAATGTGGAAATTTCGTTTTGATTTCGGAAGTGGACGCTTTGGTAACGGCTGCTGCTAACGCGTTGAGGGTGCTGGGACTTCCTGAGCTGCCAAACGCGACAAATGTAGACAATTCGTTTCCGTACAGTGTTTTGCGCGTGATGGGCCTTCCACCAGACGTGGTGGATAAGGTTCCAGTTGTCAAAATGCTTCTGCGTATTTTTGGCACAAGTGCTTTGAAATGCTAAGAAGTCGCCCCTCCCTGTCATGTTCGTTTCCGCTTTCTGGCGACTAATTACTCGCACCCACCCCGGAATGGACCAATCAGGTGTCCTCAAAGCCTGGATAGTTTATGGCGATCTCGACTGTGGACGCGACGGCTACGTCACCCGCGTTCCGCAGAACGCGCCGCACGTCCCTCGACGTTCACGTTCCCAAACGCACGATGGCGTTCGCCATGTCCGCCATGCCGGCGTCAATCTGCGCGTCGACGCACCCCACACGAGTCACTTCAACTCGCCGCGCAAGCGCCCTTCCCAAACGCCTGGGCGCCACCGCCGCGCTCGGCGGTGCTTCCCTCCGGGTCGCGTCGCTCCGGGGTGTGCGCGTCGCCTCCACCAGAGGCGTTTCCATGACCGTCAAGGCCGAGGCGGGCGACGTCGCGGTGCCTTTGCGGGTCAGCACCGACGCGGTGATGATCGACCCGGTGGTCGGCGCGAAGCGGTTCAGCAACTACTTCTGGGCGGGCGTGGTCACCACGGGCGCGACGGGTTTCTTAATCACGGGCGCGTCGTCCTACGTCGGGCACAACCTTCTTTGGTTCCTAGACGCCACCGACATAAAGTTCTTCCCCCAAGGCCTGGTCATGAGCTTCTACGGCGTCGCCGGGACGTTACTGGCGACTTATCTCTGGTTGACAATCAACTGGGACGTCGGCGCGGGGTACAACGAATTCAACAAAGGTTAGTTTTTTCTTTTTTTAGGTTTCGGTGTACTGGTGATTCGTACGGAGCGCAGTCACACAACAAACCACTCCGTTGTACTACGGCCTCCCTTTCCCGGGTTCGAACCGACAACCCCGGGGGTTCACCACGAACACGCACTAACCACCTCCCCAACTTTATTCCTGACTGTTTGCCCCTGTTACGACTTTCCAAAAAACCAGACGAAGGCATCATGCGCATTTTCCGCTACGGCTTCCCCGGGAAGAACCGGAGGATCAACCTCGTTTCGCAGCTCGCGGACGTGCAGGCGGTAAGGGTCGAGATTTCGGACGGGGTCAACCCGCGAAGAGTAGTCTACGTGCGATGCAAAGGCAAGAGCGACATCCCCCTTACCCGAATCGGACAACCCATGACCTTAGCGGAGGTCGAGTCGCAAGCCGCGGATCTGGCGAAGTTCCTGGGCGTGCCCATCGAAGGCCTTTAAGGTGTGAGTAAACAGTCGGAAACGTTTGGATGAGTTATAAGTGGTATGGCATCACCATAGGAGAGGGAGTGCGCGATGGTCCCGCAGTCGTACCGTGTCGGGAGGCCCTACTATGTAGTAGACTAGATGTGTTTGCGTAAGCGTATTCTTCGTCTCACTCTTCTTGCCCAGGGCTTTTTCCGATCACATGCGCAAACACCCTCTCCGTCACTGTCCCCAGCGCATGCGTGCGTGTTTGCGGTGCGTGGCGGTCACGGCGCGTGACGCGAGTTGTGCGCGCAGGCACCTCGGGCCGTGGAGACACGTGCGTCGTTGCTGCGGGGGCGTACAACGAGGTTTGCCGATAGTCACGACACGCGGCGTGATGACATCCTCGGAGGAGGCCGTCAAGTCAAAGTCAAAAGAAGCAGCAGCAGATATGATGCGGCCGCCGACGACCCCCCCCTCCGAAACCAACGACACCACGCCGCCGCACGCGAAACCCAAACCCACGCCCATGCGCGGCCTGACCGGCACTAGTCACCCGAGCGTGAACTTACCGCCGTTGCCGCTGCCGAAACACAAACGGAAACCGGGTAACACGACCAGCGCGTTCGGGGTCGCGGACGGGTCCCTGCAAGTCGGCAGGGACTTCAACATAAAAAAGTTCGACCCCGTCGCGAACTGCAAATTCATGGATGACCGCCCGTGGCGCTGTGTGGATTTGTTTTCGCAAAAAATAGTGACTGGTACCGAGTGCCTGTCTTCCTTGAGTACTGGTACGATCGATTTACACAAAGCCCTGGCGTGCGACGGCGAAGGCGTGGATCCTAGTGGCAAGTTCCTGAAGCGCGTACGGGTCGAACCTGTTGGAAAAAAAAAGAGGTTCGCGTACCGCTTTTCGCTGAAATACTTCGGCCCCGGGTTCAACGGCTGGGCGTGGCAAAGCGAGGACCGGGAATGGTTCACGCCACGCACGGTGGATGGTGATCTACTTCCGGAAGAAGGAGTCGTTGGTACAAAAGAAAATAACAAAGCACACGGCTTGGAATCGAACCCGGGACCAGTCGCGACGGGCGGGGCGTCGACGGTACCCGACGCCGAGAAAAGCGTCTCGTCAAAAAAAATTGCGCAAAACACGGAACCCACGGTGAAAATCTGGAAACCCGGTGTGTTCTCCGTGGTCGCCGCGACGCAAGCGGCGCTGGAGGCTTTGTTTGTTGATGACCCCGGTTTGACTCAAGAAACAGGGTTGGGAAAACTCGTTCAGCAAAACTCGAAAACCCCTCCCCTGTACAGCGCGGGCAGGACGGACAAAGGCGTGCACGGCGCGGCGCAGGTCGTTTCGTTTCACTGCGGTACGTATTCCCTTTCCCAAATCCCAGCACTGATTTCCCATACAAGACTGACACTTTCTTTTATTTATTTCAGCCCACGAGTGGAGCGATTCTGAGTTTGAAAAGTTGGTCAAGCAGCGAGTCGCGGAATCCCCAGCCGGCGTTTTGAACCACCTAAAAGTCGCAAACCACCCGCCTCCGCGTCGCGCGCACGCCAAGTTTCACGCCACGTTCTGCGCGACGTGGCGGCGTTACGTGTACGTGTTCCCGTTACGGCAATCCTTCCACGAACACCGAACTCCGGTCGCGCCGATTGACGTGACTTTGCTGAACGAAATCTTGAACGAACTAGTAACAACAAGCGAAATCAGAGAAACCGGCGACGAACACAGAAACACCGATCACGAGGAGTCACTTGAAAACACGGAAACCGCCGAAACCGCGACCGGCGGCGTGGATTGCTACGCCTTCGCCCGCGACACGATCCACGGGAAAAACTCGCTGGTTACGTTTATGAGAGCGAGGGCGTTTGTCAGTTCCGTGGGTACGGAAAGCACGGAAAACGTCGTCACTGCGAGTACGGAAAACGTCCCCCGTTGTGAGGATACAGGAGATAAAACAGATCAGGGTTCGTTGAGTAATGACTCGAGATGTTTCCTTGAAAGCACGGAAACAAACGCGCGACACGACGACGAGAAAAAAGAGAAAGAAACGACGACTTTGGAACAAGTCGTCGTGATCGAGCTCGTGGCGAATCGATTTTTGCGGAAACTGGTGCGGGTTTTGGTATCCACGGCGGCGCGTGAGGCCGCGACAGGTGCCGCGCCGGACGTTCTTCTAGCAATAGCCGCGACGCGAGAAAGGTACGGCCGTAGGGGCTTTCCCACATCCAGGCACACTGTTGTACCGAAGCTGGTGACTGTTTGTCCATGCATCGCGATATACAAGACTGACACTTTTCGTTCACAATCACAGGTCCGCCACCGCGTCCCCCGCGCCGGCGAAAGGTTTGTTCTTCGCCGGCGTTGGGTACGGAGACCACGCGGAGTTTGACCGGGAGATACGTTGAGGACGGTCAGGTCATTCGAGGAGGTGGCTCGTCTGTATTAATGTCTGTATTAATAGTATTAATATGTATAAGTTAAGGAGGTGTCTGTGTTAAACTCCCGAACCGGACGCTACATTCAACAACACGTAGTACTTATTATTGTACCTTCGAAGGTACGTCTCCGGTCCTGTACGCCTCTAGCTCGGCCGCGGCGTGGGGTCATCCGTGGGGTCTCCCCCCCCGATTCCGAACGTGTCGCGCCACCACTCCACCACTATTCGGTTCGGCAAACGCAGCGCGCTGCGCAACGCCCTGCCAAACGGGCCGACCTGGGCTTGCCAGTACTCGCCGGTACTCGCGGTTGTTTTCTCCGCCGCGGACACTTCGGAGGTCGGTTGCGCGTACACCAGGTGCTCGCCGTAAAGGCTCTTGATCCCTCCCAAACCCGTCGAATCAGGCGCGACCGGCGCGTTCGGGTGAAGCACGTCGACGACATCCGCGGTGGCGAGCAAGATCGCTACGGCCATTAAAATGAAACAAAGCGCGCCGACTAGGGGGGAGAGGGTTTTGTACAAACCGCCGGCGAGCGGCTTTTTCGAGCCGTGTGGTTTTCCAACCGTCGAAGGTTCTTCCGAAGGTTTTTCCGAACCCGAGGCTTCCGTTTGGTGTGTCAACCCTGCCAACTCTGTTGTTGTTGGCGGCGTAATCGGTTCCGCAATCGGCGCCGCCAGCACCGGCGGCGACGCTAAATCCAAAGCGGACGGGGTTACGTCGTCGTTTCTTCCGACGGATACTTGCCCACCTAAAGAAGAACCCCCGTCGTCCCCGCGCTCCTCCGCGCCGCCACCGCGAGTCGTCGTTGGCGTCGCCGCCGCCGCCAACTCCCGGTCCAGCCTCTCCACGGTCGCGGATAACGTCCGCCGCTCGGTATCCAGGGTGCCAATTCGGTGCACCAGGGCGCGGCTGCGACTGGTTCGCGATGCCCGCCGCGCCCGCCCCGCGGTGACCACAGTTAGCTGTGACAGAAAGTCCTGATTAGTTGCTCTGGTATAGCTTTCTCGCGGCGACGCAAACGCGGACCCGGAACCGGAGGGGTCGGTCGAGACAAACACCGAAGAACCTCCTCCTCCTCGGTCCGTCGCTGCGCTCTCCGCAACGTGCTCTCGGAAACCGTCACGAGCAAGGTCGCTGGGAAACGCGGGCGCCGCGGTTCGGTGGGTGTCGGTGATGAACACCCGCGGATGTCCGCCGCGTAGAGACGACGGCCGGGAGCCACGAGCGCGTCTTTCCGAAACCGGAGTATTGTCTGTGGTCACGCTCCTAGATACGGCACGTCCGGATAACTCGGATACCGGACTTCCGTATAAATCGTCCGCGTCCATGGAGACGCTTGGCGAGACCTCTCCGCGCGAGGTACTCGGCGGGGTGTTCGACACACCCCTCCTTTGCGAACCCGACAACGACGTATGCCCGTGTTCTGTTTGGGAAAACATAGCAAGCATGTCCCTAACCCTCGGCGATACCGCGGGTGACTCTTCCGCTCGCGTTTGCGCTTTGTTTGCCGCGACGCTAAGGGGTCGAGGGTTTTGGGACGCGATATGTTCAGGTGGCACTCCATGGGTTGCGGTAGCTACCTGTGGCGCCTGCTGTTCGTCATCGGTTCGTTCCACAACGATCGCCGGTGGCTCTTCCGCAACTTCCGTCGCCGTTTCCTCCGCCACCAAATCTTTGCAACCCTCCCCCCCCTCCACCTCCCGGAACCCCATCCGGTCCACCAGCCGTTCTCGTAACGGGAAAAGGAAGGTTTCGCGGGGAGGGCTTCGGAGGTCGCTTTGGTGGTCGTCGTCGTCTGATTCGTGTAAGAGATCTCCCACCCTCGGCGTCGTTGCGGTGTTTCTTTTCGAAACCGAGTTTCTTTTCAGTTTCACCGCCGACTTCCTCAGCGACTCACGGAACACCTCGTACGCCTTCTCTGGGTCCTTGTGTGAAGATGACGCCGCGCGCTCGACTATGCGCTCCACCACACGCGACGCCGCGTGTGGGTCCAGCCTTTCTCGTTTTTGCGACGTCGAAGCGGAGTTTCTTTCGGCGTCGTTTTCGACATCGTCATACGTCGACATCGAATCCGTGGACCCCGGGTCACTTCCCCTGTGTCTTCGCGCCATGCCTCGCCGTCGCGCAGTCGACCCACTCCCGCCCGATCGGTGCGTAGACACACCTCGTTGGGCGCTGCCGTGATGTCGTCCGGCACTGCTTGACGTGCCTCTTCCGAGGTCTATTAACTCGCCAGCGGGCGCGTCCCACAGATCCTCCCCTGAACTCTCCGAGTCCGCGTAGATTGGGCGCGCGCTGGGGGTGCGATACTGGGTTTGGAAGGGAAACACAACTGACTGGGTCAGGCGTGGGGATGTACCGCGTGGCTGGACGGGTGACGGGAGGTAGGGCCACCATGCAGGTGGGTGGGTGGGTGGGTAGGACCGGGTCTGGCGGGAGGTAGCAATCAAGCGGTCGGTCAGGCGGTAAAGTAAAAAGAAATAATGTCGGACGCACCGTCGCTCGTCTCCCCACGGTCTTGGGTGTCCGCGCCGCGGCAGGAGACACGAGCTCCCCCGGCGGCGAGTCCATGGCCGAACCGTCCATGCGCATCGGCCGCGCGCCGGGCGGCCTCCAAGCGCGCGCGTGACGATGTGTTCAGGAGGACAGGCTTTAAGTTGAACGTTCCATTTGCCGACAAGCTGTCTGTCTGTCTGTCTGTCCGGAACTTTTCGTTCGACATTTCGACAAGTCGGCAAATCGGAAGGAGAAAATACGGAGAAATACGTACGCCCGAAAGACGCCAGACTCCTTCCTCACACAGTCGTAGGCACCGCAAATGGCGTACCCCGCCTTGGGGCTGAGTACGCCCCGGGGTTCCTGGGGAGTGTCGTGCGTCGCGCGTGCGTCGTCGTCGTCAGTTTCGCGGCTGAGGACGAAATGCCGCGGTGGTGTGATCCCCATCCGCATCCCCAAAATCCCCAAATCGTGTCTCGTCACGGCGCGGTGTTTGTCGCCATCCTCAAATCCAAATTCCCCGAAACGGGAGGACCCGTTAAACGCCTTCCCCAGCCGCCGACTGGAAGGCTCTGCATCAAAACTGCCGTGCGCGTGGTGCGGTGACACGGGCGCGAGTGAGTGCAAAACCTGCGGCGGCGACGGCGTGTTGTCTCCCGGCGGGTTCCACTTGAAAAACCACGTGGATGTGAAGTGCGTGGTTGGCACGAACTGGCAAGTATTTCCCAGTCACCACATTCCTCCGACTGATTGCCCATACTCGTACCAGAAGGGACTATTACGACCAGAAGGGCGTATTCCCTCGGACTATTACCCTGACTGTTTACTCATACCAATCCCTCATACACGTCACGACCGACTGACACTTTTTCTTTTACAATCAGGACCGCCATGCTTCGCACCCAAGGCTGGCGCCACTTCGAAGCAACGGAGGTGACCGTGAAGAACAAGAAAGACGTGCAGGTCAAACTCACCGCGACCTGTGACAGAAGCATTGATGTGTGGGTTAGTGTTAGTGATTTGAAAAACAGAAACAAGTGGAGCGCGGGTTGGAAACAGAAAGAAGAGCTTTTGTGGACCGGCGACGCGAATTCGGAATATGGCGCGGTCGCGGCGCCCAAGAGCGGGTACGGCCGTTGGGGCTTTCCCAAATCCCGGCACAACGTTTACGGAACGTCTTTGAGTGTTTGCGTGCACTGCCGCTCGTAACAACTGTTACGACTACATACAGCACATGTGCACTGTGGAGGCCCGATTACGCCCGACTGTTTGCTCAGGCCACATTACGAAGTACACCCATACTCGAGACGGAAGCGACTGACCCTTTTCGTTACCATTCACAGGAAAAAATGTCCAAAGTGTTTAGGCGACGGTGCGGTGCCTTGCGCGCGGTCTGGGTGTGCTTTCGGGTTGGCGCGGGTGTTGAAAACCAAACAGGTGATCGAAAAAGCGAATGACGCGACAAGAAGGGCCTTGAAAGATGCGCAAAAGAAAGCGCAAAATGGTGACCAGTCGGCGGCGGCGTTTGCGGCGCGCGCGAAGGCGACGCTCCGGGAAACGGCAAAGGCGAAAAAAACGAAACGAGAAAAGCGAAGCGCGCGAAAGAACGACAAAGGCGCTCCAAACAACGGAGAAGAGGACTGGGGCGCGAGGGCGAGAAACGCAAGGGATGATAAACTGGAAGCCTTCGTCAAGGGGGTTGACAGACCGGTTGATAGTACTAGACAATAGAGGACTGAATTAGCGCGCGGGTACTGAATAGCGGACGATAAGAAAATTAATCAAAACTCTTCATTTCCCTCCCCGCGCCCCTGCGTTTTTCGTCACCGCCGTCCCAGTGAGCTTCTCCGCTTCCAAGCGGTGCTGCGCCTGGAGCGTTGCCCAAAACGCGAGCGGGTCCTCGTCCTGCTTGGTGGACGAAGCGGACGAAGCGGTGGTCCGCTCGAGCTCGGCGAGGGACATGGGTTTCGGGGGTTGTGATTGGACCGGTACCGGTACCGGGACCGGGACTACCGGAACTGGGACGGAAACGACTCGCACGCTACTCGAAACGGGCACGCCCTGCGCTTCCTCCAGCTCTGCCAGCGACACGGGGTTCGGGGCGGCAGGCTGAGAAGGTTTAGGAACAGCCTTAGTGCCCGCCTTTGCCTTTGCCGTCGCCTTGGTCTTGGGCGCGGGAGGCACCGTGACCTGTTGTCGGCGTTGCGCAATCGCCCGTGGTTGCGCCGCAGTATTCGCCGGCGCCCCCCCCGCGAGCGCGGTCCAGAACGCCGCCGGGTCGTCCGCGATAGGCGCTGTAGGAGCCGTAGGCGCGGTAAGAGCCGTTACCTCGATTGACGTTTCATTCATTTGCCGTTCCAAATCCGCCAAGCTCAAACCGCCGGTGACGGTCTTCGCGGCGGGTCCGCCCGAGTTTCGACCGCCCGGCTTCGGCGCTGTTCCGCCTCGGTTCGACCCCACGCCCAGGAGGTTCTTCAAATCCGCGCCCGCGAGCATTGAAGCGAGGTCGGGCCCGGGAGCGGCAACGTCATTGCTGTGTTGTTTAATCCCAGGTACCGACCCGACAATCGCGCCGGGTAACGGTTTGCCCAGAGTGCGGCCGGACAGAGGGAGGCCGCCCAAAAAAGCGCTCGCCACCGACCCTCGGCCTCGGCCCGCGCCTGCCACGAACCCCTGATTGTAAAAAAATAAATGTCAGTCTTGTATGGGCAATCAGGGAGGCGGAATGTGGTGGGTGGAAAATACTTACCTTGCCCGGCACGGGCATCGAAGGCGTCCCGCCCGGTCCGCCCGGCAAGCCCGCCTTCCCCGGAAGCAAAGACGCGGCCATGGCGAGAATCC
>Ga0115007_10002795_pt1 | contig 10666 bp, 3 predicted proteins | sample ArcOceMetagenome_2_FD_87166 | JGI IMG/M metagenome (GOLD analysis project Ga0115007, IMG submission 87166) | Marine eukaryotic phytoplankton communities from Arctic Ocean - Arctic Ocean ARC135M Metagenome | ecosystem: Environmental > Aquatic > Marine > Oceanic | place: Arctic Ocean | collected...
AGTAAATATTCAATACCGTAAAGTAATAATAACATCTATATCTATAATCAATGCGTGATTTATGTATTCTTTAGATCTATATTTAATTTGAGTTTTGAAAAGTAAAAGTTCCGTTTCAGAAACAAAAAAATGGAACGAGACTCAGTTGTTCCACTCATAGAAACCTTTGTACTTGGTCTCACCTAGGATCGATGCCCAAAATACTTGGGAAAATGATTCATATGAATCAAAAGAAGGAAGGTAGAGTCTTCTAGAACATGTATTAGCGCGAGGCAGGCAGCACTCGTTCATGGGCAAGCCGATAGGGACGATTTCTAATTTTCCGGGCGTCACAATTGGTAGACTGGTCACGAATGACAAGAAGTGTCTTCGCTTTTTTGGACTCGCTTCTAGCAATGCCTTAACGACAAATTTGATAGTCGAAGAGGAGGGATCAAAACGCCGGTTTGCTAAAGTTTCCGCATTCCCGCCGATTGCAGCAACTGCCACTAAGGCTTCTGTGTGTGTGGTGCCTTTGCCGCCTAATTGAAATAGGTTTCTAATATCCTCTTCGGTCCACCCATCGACATTGTCCCCCATACCACACACATCATGTTGGAGTTCCTCAGAAGTAAATAAGCGAAGATAATCAATAGGGAAAAAGTCGTTGATTCCGCTTTTAAAAGCTGATGCTTGTTCAATCACTCCTTCATGCAACATAAAATATTTTGCTTTTGTAATCCATTCACGAATATTATGAATGGTAACACTTCTATCATACCCATTTGGGCACAATGAGTGTGCTTCAATACCTTGTGTCGGGTCTAAAGGATCGACAAAGGTCCTATCCTGAAAGTAATCATCGAAAGAGCAATCATAATTCTTTCCAAGAGCCATTCGAGCAAAATTCTTATCCGTAGCTATCTGGCGATACTCGCGTTCTTTTTCTACTTCACTGAGCTGTGGATCCTCTTGAAAATCAATGCGGTCAAGTGCGCGACAAATATGCATTTCCGTGGCATAAACCTCTCCACCAATGAATCCAGGTCGTGGAAGATCATCGCTGGAGAGGATACATCTTCTGAGTTTTGTGTCACCTACCCCGTCTATAAAGCCCATACCTGAGTCAAAGTGCGGTTCTCCTGAGTTTTGCACTAGCTTTAAGAAAGAAGCACTCAGCGGCAGAGGAAACATGAAACCATCTCTCATTGCCGCAGCAAATAATCGCCCCATGAATCTAAAGTACCTCAAGACAAGTGAAAACTGAGGATGTAGCGGCGATATCGGTCGAGGATAGATACCAAAAATACTGGATGGTGCCGCCCGTGGAGTTGGCAGGATTACTTTACCACTTGCATCAATATCAGGTATCCAAAGCGGTAACTTAAGAGGTTCGTCGGGGTGCTTGAAAGCAATAGAGGGCGAATTTTTCTGCAGATTATTTAGAGATACACAACTTAAGGAACAACTCACACCTGCCACTAAATCGCAAGACAACAGACTTTCTGCGACATCAGCATAAAAACCACGTGTTACACCAGCTTCATCTCCAGTAGAGGCATCAAAACCAGATTCTCCATCAAATCGTATCTCTAACCTTCTTCGATTCAAACGTGGATCACTGCAAAATTGCTTCATGATGGACATAGCATCGGATAAAAGTGACTCTCTGTGAATAGCCGCTTTTGCTACTTGCAGGGTCATCTCTTCCCATCCCTCAGCACGGAAAGAAGCCCGTACGCGGGTAGCAAGTGCCTCTTCCATCCCGTACAATTCATCTGCCTGCAATTGAAGGGCGGTCGGATCCTCGACGTCACCAGAAAAAGCATCTGCCATTAGTTCAACAGCTCTAGCTCGGAGCGAATTCATTCGTTGTCGTAAACGGCCGACATTCACCTTTACATCTTGTTGACGAAGCGTGCTTCGAGAAACGCCAAAAGCGACGCGATCAAGAAGTAGTTTCCGAGAAGCATAACTAAAGCTATAGGTGTAAATAAGGCGGAAATACATAATAATGAGAGGGAATTGAGTACAAAAAAAAAGGTGGATATTCAATAGGGATATAGGATTTTTACTTACATATTTGGAGCAAAAGCAGGAACAGCTAAGCACCATTCCGGCGCGATCCCTCCCACAACGAAAAGGGGGTCTTCGGATTGTTTGGTAAGTTTCTGCGAGAGAGTTTGGTTCACAAAGATTGATCCACTGTTAGACGTATCATATTGTTTGTCCTTCGGCAATCTAATGTTTACTCTAGCCAAAAATTCAATTACTTCAATGCATTGAATACAAATTTCATCAAGGCCATCACATCTGGATCCAAGTTCATCGCAATCGGAGTAATTTGTAGCATGTGACAACTTGCGGGATCGATTACACGTAGCATTCGACCATAGATATTGTTTTTGTGTTGGGTCGTCTTTTACTTTCAGTGCCATATCCATACCATCGTTAACTATCATTGGAAGGTTCGAATTCGCTCCTTCAGTTTTTTTTTGGGTTGGTACTTGATTAAACCATTTTTCTTCGCCCTTTGATGGTTGAAGTATGACGGAATAGAATATTTGGTGAGCTTCGTCGTCCCGGAAAAAATCACATTCTTCATCTTGGTAGAGTTGGAAAAGGAGCGAAATTAAAGTCGTATCTGGTGCAGAAACGTTGACTGGAGAAAGTATTTGAGGAGAGCTGAATCGTACTTCTATAGATGGAGGAAACTCAAGTGAATTTTCTTCGACATAAATATCAATATTGCGACCATCCAAAGAAATCTTGAACTTGATACTATCAAAACTCGGCGGACTTTGATTATCCGTTGTTGCACTTACACCGACAGGGCACATGGATTCAATAGATGCCAATGCAGACCATGTGCGTTTAAGTAATCGTTTTCCTATCTTTCTTTGTCCTCTTCCACTAGAATCTGGGCGTTCTCCTTCTACGGCCGCCTGTCGACGAGAAATGAAAGGAAATGTCCTACTAAGTTGCCCTCGGGCTTCAATACTTCGCCTAACAGCAGGATTCGATCGAGCAGGTCTGCCTTCCGCATCATCATTCCTTTCTCCGTCACACACATTATTTTCTGGCACCCCAGTGTTGACCACACCTTCGTCGTTTACCAGATCGTAGGTTTTATTTTTATCTGAATTATCTACAGCCACCACGGTGTAAGTAGTCCATGAAGATGATTTGATATCACTTTCCACAAGTGTCCCAATCACGTTCGATGAATCGTCGCTCGACGAATTATGCAACAATCCTTCGTTGTTGTGTCCTACCATACCTTCTGCAAGCAATTGTTCCATGTCAAACGCTGACTTTTTTTCCGATTTTTTTTCCCGGTAGATAATCACGTATTTCTTTACAGAAAGAATTTCCTTCGTAGAATCGGCCTCGAATTCCAAAAGAGGAGCTTCCCCGTATTTGAAGTTTGTACAGCCTTCGCAGTTTGATTTCTCAACGAAACTAGAACTATATCTAACCATGTGCCATCCAGCTTTCTCATCAAACGACACAATCTTTGCGATACGCCATAAGTGTTGATCGCCTTCAGCATATGACAGGGTGCGCACCAAAATAATCGCTGAGTCCTCAACTAACTTCCTGCAGAAATTGACGTATTCGCTGAGGGTAGTCGAAGCAGTTTTGAGAATCTGACGCGAGAGATCGTCAACGGAAACCAGTGGCTCCACAAGAATAGTCACGTCTCGATCCCTCTGTTGTTGTGTGAGTCGTAGCTTAATTGGTTTCTTCAGCGATCGTAGAGAAGATACACCCTCTTTTTGGGCAACTTTAATTGTACTCAAGTCTTCGTGAAGTGAAAGAACTTTTTGCAAACGTCGAAGAAGCTCAGGGAGTTGTTTGGCTCGGACCTTCTCGTCTTTCTGTCCTATCTTTATTTCGTCGTGTTCTTCGTAATCGTCACTTCCATCGTAGTCGCCATCACCATCACCATCTTGCATGTCCTCGTTGTCGTGATCCTCATCTTGTGAACACATCGGGCTATTATTATTATGGTCAGGAGATTTATCATCATCGAGAGATTTCAATATTTCTTTGGCAAATTCAAGTCGTTCCTCTTCATTTGTTTCCATTCTTTCTTCAAAGTCGCCAGATACCATGCCTGCAACACGAGGTTTTTTGGTCCGACGACCACTGTTCGTGCGTTCACTGCTGATTTTTTTGCCCATCAACGTCGAGTGAAGAGCCGGCAAGATTATATTTAAGAATTGATGCATCGTAACTCTTCCTTTATTCCTAAGCATAAACGCTAATCCTTGAATTGAATCCAGATCTCGTTGCAATAGTCTGATGGACAAGGTATTGACATCTGAAGCGTTGTCCATACTCTTCAGGCCCTCTACCATGCGGGTCCCCCAAATCTTGTCTTCCTCTTTCGTATCACCATCATCTGCTGAAATCGTACTTTTGCCCAAGAGTTCTTGGCACTTAGATGCCAATTCTCTAACAAACTTCCATTTCACTATTCCTCCCTCTACCTTGTCACAGCATTGTTCACATTTATCCCAATCACATGAGCGACAGCCGAACATTATAGCACCACATTCTACACCTTTACCACACAGATCACAACGGAAAGAAGAATGCTTCGTAACATGAAGAGTCGCCTTATGTTTCTTGGGGCAGAGAATAACTTCTGACGCTGAAAATATATCTTCTTCGTTTACACTCTCGGCGAGGCGAATTTTCGATACTCGAGAGGATATTTCGGTTAGTTGATTTAATGCTAGTGCATCATGAGAGCACACAAAATCAGCGAATCCGTATCTTTCCATTTCTAGGCTCTGATTCAATAACGGAAATCTCCGCAGTAATGTCAAAAGGAGGGTTAGACCGACACAGCCATCAGTTATTCCCTTACTGCTAAGACAATCTTCTATAACAAGGAGCAGATTTGTAAGTTCAGAGGGCTCTTCGGCTAAGGATCGACCCAGAATAAATACAGGAAGAGCTTGCATGATACCGCATGGCTCTGAGGTGCCTCTTTCTGATATCGTAGAGTATATACTTTCTTCGTTCACATCCGAAGAAGTGGATGTAGAAGAAACAATCTTATGTCTCTTGCGCAAAGCGCAAAGTTCAACATTCCCTACGAGGGCGCATGCAATGGCGCGTCCACATGTGTCATTCCCCTGCTGTTGCTGTCGACGTTTTAGACATATTTGCACCAATTTCCTAGAAAACGAAACTAGGAATGACTCAGCTTCTTTTCGTAATCTTTTGTGTTGACTATCCTGGCGTTTCCTTGCATCGTGAACTATTGCAGCTATAGTTGAAGAGCAATTCTTCAAGTCAATCATGCCATCGGAATAAACTTGATGCATCAGAAGTGTTGATAAAATATCTGGTAAATCGAGATCCGCAGCAAGTTGGATTTCAATTTCCTTGACAGGCGCACCACAACGGATAAGTTCTTTGATGACTGACATAGAACATCCAAGTGTTATAGCTAGCTGTAATAGAGGCATCCCGTCATCATCTGCGGCAGACTTTAGAATCGAAGATTCTCTAGTATCTTGCTTCCGAGGAATTTTCTTCACAAAATAATCAAGCAAAGACTTTAGCCATGGCAATGAGTTCCCAAGAACACCCATAGATGCAATATTTTTTATCGAAGAAAGTGGAATTATGCATCTTTCGTCGGTGCCATTGGTGGGGTGATCATTTGTTCTTCCTCTCAAGAGTGTGTCCAGTACCGTTTCCTCTGGTGAACTTTTCACAGATGATAGACGCTCCGATGAAGTAGCAGATTCGATAGGACGAGAATTCTCAAGACGACCATCATCTCGACGGTCACCGGGTCCGAAAACATTAACATCACCATCACTGGGTGGGGCAAAGAAGAGAGCTGCGGCTGCATCAGCGCTCATTTCAAGTGACGGCATCGCGTGCATCTCCCTACTTAGGATATCTCCCAAAGAATCACCATCTGATCGACGAGCTCGAGACATCAGAGATAAAAGCATCCTACGTCGTTGCATTAAAGACGATGAACGGGTGACACGTCTACTAGACTCCTCAAAGGATGGATCGGCATTCCCCCCAGATCTTACAATATTTTGCTGATCATCGGTTGCGTTAGATGAAACATTTATCGAGTGCAAGTCTTGGTATTTACTTGATTGTTGTTGGTCCTCATCTTCGCCCTCCTCATAGATAAAACTGCTAGCAAGACATTCATTGGGAAATGATCTCTCGGCAATTAGTAACGCAAGTTTTCCCAATGCGGAGATAGCGAGGGCGAAACTTTCGTCAATCTCAGATAGCTGGATATTTTGCATCACACAATTTAAAGCTTCTAATACAAAATTGGGTAATCCAGCTTCAAAAAGCGTAATGAGTGAAGTCGACGTTTTATCGCATTCTTTGATCACCCTTTCAATGGCAGATGCATCCAAGTATTTCATCATTTGAAAGTCCGACATTACACAATCACTAATAGGATTATCGGCACTTGAATTTTGTATATCATCGACGTCCATTTCGTTGATGTCATCTTCCCCGTCTTGTACTTTTGACCTTGAAGAACCTGTTCCTCTACGTGGTTTTTGAGAAGCGCTGAGACCATGAAATGCGGACGTATGGACGAGACGTGAGGTAGAAACTTTTCGGCATTCTAATGCAAAAGGTTGTTCTTTGAACGACGAGCCTGTTTGGACAGAAGTACTTTCTGCGAAGGTTTTACTAATAAATTCAACAGTCACTGAACCGGATACACGCACTCGTGCGGACAAAGGACCAGAAATCGAACTCTCTGGTACGATTTTTCCAACAGCTTCATCCACTCTATACGAGGATGATTTTTCACGATTGTCTGCATTTTTGAGTTTCTTCGGAACAACCAAATCTCCTACTTTCCACGATGACGCTGATACTTGCTTTCCAACGAGAAGTGTTAGCGTTTTTTGATCATATCCGTGTAAGCGCAGTATCCCTTTCATAAACCAAATTCCAGGTGAGTCCGTCAGGCCAGAATTTTCCCGGACAAGTGCTTGAGGCTGATACCACCATCGGCGTGAATTGTATATTACACGAATTGAATGCCTTGTGTAATGGTTGAGATCATCGTAGAATGAAGAAATGTTAGAGACTTATATGGCATACTAGATAACAAAATCAACTTGCGCGATCCGTAACATACCTTAATCCTTGTGCACCCTGTAATTCGATAATAGTCCCTCGATTGCCAGGAAGAAGCGGACCGCTGGCGGCATCTCCAAACCTCTCATAACCCACAACAAGCTCGACTTTTTCTCCAATCTGAAGGAAAGAAAAATAGAAAATTGTGTTAGCAGATCTTAAAATATATTTGAAAACATTTTGTAGCTTTTGTTTTTGTACATTAAACCTTACCTGAAAGTCTGAAGGAACATTAACGTTGTTACATGGTTGTAATGGGTAGAGTTTCTTTTCGTCGTCGGCGTTAATGCGCTCGAGCAATTGATAGAAGTCTTCAAACTTAATCGTCTTGATGTCACCCGCAACTGTTAATTCACGAAAAATATCCTTCAAGCTTGAAAGTTTGATACCGCATCGATACCACAATCTTGACGCTTCAATCTGAGTTAAGCAAGTTTGACCTGCTGTTAAATATCGAGAGAATATTTCCTGCAAAACAGATGTTAGCTTCGGTGTGAAAGATCCATTTTGAACCAACACAGAGTAGTCAGCTTTCAGTTGCTTTCGTCGAACAGCCTCCTTTTCGAGCTGAGCTTGTTTCCAGCTAGTTGTAAATGAAGTTAGCAATGGTAATGGTTCTCCGGACATCCCAGTGATTGAAACAGTGGAGCCAGCATTGTACGGAACAACAATGGGGTATAATTGTCCACTTCTCGGTATATTTGTCACCAAAGTTCCAAGTAACTTCGATTCCCCTTTTTCATCTCTCCAAAATGTTAATGTGCGACTCTCCAAGTCAACAACACAAGTGATAACGTCTCTAGAACCGAAAAGGACACCATCGTCGTTCCTAGAAGCTTCGTCTTCTCTCAATTCAACAGCATATGTAGATCTTCTACGACTACGGATACCCTCCCTGGCAGTACTACTTTGACTTCTAGTTCCTTCGTATTTATTACCGCCATCCTCGATTCCAAAAAAGAAGGGAGACTGCTGAAGAGCATTTTTTTCGCTAAAAGAAGAAAAGGACGTGTTCGTGACTCCAATGAGGTGGCATCCACCCATGTTCTCTCCGTTTTCTTTAGAAGGATGACCAAAGGCGACTTTGAATCCAAAAACACGTCTTGGTTTACGCTCCTGACCGGATGCTCCCGATAAAATACTACTATTATTTGATGTCGATGACGATGACGTCGATGGTGACAATGAAAACGATGCAAACGGTGCACTTCTCGGGAAGGCTTCCAGCGCTCTCAGCGCACGTCCCTCTCCAGATCCCAGTGGTAGATAGGCGACATTTTGATTCGCTCCATCCCCAACTTCTATCCCATTACCTGTTCTCATTCGACCACCAATTTGAGATGGATTCATCCATTTTGGCTGGTACACAGAATCATTATCCCTCGCAGCTCGCAATAGCTCATCGGGCTCGAGTCTCTGAACCGGTTCTCTAGCAGCTACGGGAAAAGATCTAGCCGCATCGACAATCGATCGAGGACCTCCTCCTGCTCCTCGAATCGCAGCAACAGCTGCCCTACTACGGGCACTTACACTATTACTACTACTACTACTACTACTTCCGACACCAGTAACTTCCATAGCCATAGCGGCAATCTCGTCGTCTTCATCGGCTGCTGCTGCAGCAGCAGCAGCATTCATATCTACATCACCATCCATGACGCTTTCAAAAAATTCGTGGTAATATCCATCCATCATCATACCACTGCCAAAGGGAAGATGATGTTCATTGTCATTATTATTATTATTATTATTATTGCTGTTGTTGTTATTCAAAATATTCCGTCGGGCTGCCACAGAACTCCTTGCAAACAACCCCGTAGCTCCCGAAGCTCTGGCAGCATATCCAGCTCTCCTCAATATTGATGATCCTGATAATAATTTTTGATGATGAGCAATAGTTGACGAGAATAATAGGTAGAAAGAAAAAGATTATGTTAGAGGTATGACACTTCTCAAACATTGGGAATTAGGATGACAAGGATGATTTATTCTACAAGATCGACAAAACAACTGACACAACAGATATATGATAGTGATGGAACAATTCTGCTTGGTTGGGCAGGAAAGACGGCGGATAAACTGTCCAGACATATGCACCGGGGAATCAAATCAATATTATCTTCACACACACACACACACACACACTAGAACAAACGAACGTACCGTTATTCTGACTCGTGCCACAGATAGTACAACTTCTATCACTTTCCGAATTTGTATTGCATCCACAAGCCTCGCAGGTCCATCGCCGTCCAGCTGATCCTGGGGACGACGATCCGCCTGCTGCGGAAGGCGGCGACTCTTCTTCGTTGTTGCTAGATGATCCTTCCATCAGTCTCTAATCGAGAGATGCGCCTTAATAATGGCTTTAGTAGAAAATGTTTTTATTTTTATGTATTACGATCGATCGAAGGAATTGAAATTGAAACATCGCCAAGAAGTTTTGTGCTTTCGTTCTTTGTACACAATTTTGTACATAAAATATATATATAGCTTTTGTTATTGAATCGAATGAATCAAAATCATCGTAAGGCGCGGGTAAAATGTGTTTGTCATCATCGTGCGCTCTGCGCTCCTACAATAAATTTTCTTTTCTAGTATCTTTTGCTAGCTAGCTAGCGATATTCAGTCCCACAACAAACAAAGACATACTCCTTCCCATTATGATTGCGCCAACAGAATACTGTGCTATCACAGCTGCTGCTGACAATGGTTCTACTTCTGTAACTCTTTATGCTACTTGCCAGAGTGGTTAACAACAACCAACACTCCAAGCAATACCAACCAACTATAATTAGATCAGTGTATATGAATGAGCGTGATGTGCAGTCTTCTCGTTGGGATGTTAGCATTGTATTTGATTGACAACATCAACTTCTGGTGTTGTTGTTCATCGTGAACTTTTCTGTTATGCATCCAACAACCCCCACCATTACTCTTTGAAGATGGATCAGCCTCAGCACATACATGCCCCTGTATAGAATATACACCGACTGTGCTAAGAGGAGGGCAGAGGGATCAATATATATGGAGCGCGCATTGTATTGATGGTGATGCTGCCAAAAGAAGCAAATTTGGAAATAAAGAACTCACTCCTGTGATTGATGCTCAATCAACCAACAAATAGAATTAGATGCTACAATTTATTGTTCTGCTTCCTAATCAGTAAGTGATAGAGAATAAGAGTTGTTAGAACCTTGATTATTAATAGTGATAGAATATAAGGTTATTTATGGTTGATTCAAAGACAAATTTGGTCAATTCCAAAAACTATTGTCATCAACAGCTGAGCCACAGATAGGTCAAAAATTGATATTGTAACTCGAAAAAGAGGATTGATTTTTAAACCAGAAAATCTCACCAATACTACTAACGCTTTATATGAGGATTTTTAAGGGGGGAGCGGAGGTGATTGATAAGGTAAATTTGTTGAATTATTAGCGCGCTAGTCGACTACTTCGACTAAACTCAACTGTGACTAAATCAACCGCTGGAGGTGCAGTTAAATACCAGTTATGGGACAGCCAAT
>Ga0115007_10002796_pt1 | contig 10666 bp, 9 predicted proteins | sample ArcOceMetagenome_2_FD_87166 | JGI IMG/M metagenome (GOLD analysis project Ga0115007, IMG submission 87166) | Marine eukaryotic phytoplankton communities from Arctic Ocean - Arctic Ocean ARC135M Metagenome | ecosystem: Environmental > Aquatic > Marine > Oceanic | place: Arctic Ocean | collected...
GGAAACTTCGTGGTAACGGCTGCGGACGGCAACACTGCTACCTTAGGCAGTCTTGGCGTTGGGACGACCCTTGGCGTCACGGGGGCTGCGACGCTTTCGAGCACGCTTGGCGTCACAGGGCACACCACGCTGGCCGCGGTTGATGTGGGCGGAGACGTGGATATCGGCAGCGGAAACTTCGTGGTAACGGCTGCGGACGGCAACACTGCTACCTTAGGCAGTCTTGGCGTTGGGACGACCCTTGGTGTCACAGGGCTCACCACGCTGGCCGCGGTTGATGTGGGCGGAGACGTGGATATCGGCGGTGGAATGTTTACGGTTGCGGCTGGTGACGGCAACACTGTCATCACAGGCACCCTGAGCGCTGGGGCCACGACGCTTTCGAGCACACTTGACGTCACCGGAGACGTGAACGTCAACGGAAATATACACGCCACGGGAACATCGACTTCGAGTGACGCGCGATTCAAGACAAACGTGGTGAGTATCGAAAACGCGCTTGACCTGATTCGGGACATTCGTCCCGTAACGTTTTCGTTCAAAACCACCGAGGGGTATAAATTTCCGCAAACAAGACAAGCCGGCGTTGTCGCGCAGGAACTGGAAAAAACGATTCCCGACTTGGTCTCAACAGACGACAACGGATTCAAAGGCGTGGCGTACGACAGATTTGGGGTCTACGCCCTCGCCGCAGTGAAGGAACTGGACGAAGAGGTTAGGGCGCTGCGCGCGGCGCTGAGTGCGCTTCGACTGGTTTTGGAGCAGACGAAGTAGAACTATTTTGAAAGTTAATTATTTTCCATAAAGGTCGTTGTTTTCTCCCCTCGGGTCGTGTGTTTGTGCGTCGTCCGGAGCCTAGAGGCGCCCACTCCGCGCTTCGCGGCGTTTCGAAACTCGATGGCCTCGCCGCGGACGGGCGACGTGTCCGGTCCGGCGATGACGCGCCACGACATCCGCCACGACATCCGTGACGGATCGGGTCGAGGCCGCGATCGTCGCGATTTGAAGTTCCGCGACACCGACACCGGCACCCCGCCGAATGAAAACACCGCGGTGGTGTTCGTGGGCGGGTTGCACTTCTCCACGGATGACTCGACCCTGCGTTCCTTTTGCGAGGCGTTTGGCGATGTCATGTCCGTGAAGATCATTCACGACCACGACACGCAAAGATCGCGCGGGTTCGGGTTCGTGACTTTCGCGAACGCGGATGAGGCGCGAAGGGCGGTCCAACAGATGAACGGGCGCGTGGTGGACGGGCGGAACCTGCGGTGCAACCTGGCGCCGGACAAGGAGCGCGACAGGCGCGACACTAGTTTCGTACCGAGTTTCAGTGGCCGGGGAAGACACGCGGTTGATGACGAGGCCGACACTCGGAAACACGGCAGCGGGAGGGTAGGGTGGGACCGGGACGAGCACGACCGACGGCAACGATGTGCGTCGAAAAACGACGATCCCGAAAACGACGAGAATCGGAAGCGACGAAAAAAAACACAAAGCGGGCGTTTGGTTTCCGACGCCGAGTTTGGCGACGCGACCGGCGAGGCCGGCGTGGCCGGCGGACATGGGTCGTATGCGCATTTGCGCAGGACGGAAGACCCAGGGGGAGGAAAAAATTGCGACCGTGAGTACGACGCGAATGCTTTTTTAAACGAGAGCGCGTCGACCTCGGATTCGGGTTCCGACGGCGACGGCGACGCCGACCGAAAATACCGAAGGAAAAGAGAAAAGAAAACCCACCCGCGCGTCGTCGCGCTGGAGCTGCTTTTGCGGAAAGCCACGGATGAGGTTCGGTTCCAACGACTTAAAGCGGATGCGGCGGAGGGAAAACTGGCCAAGATGGTATTGCAGCTCTGCGAGTTTCGCGACCAAACAACGCGGACGCTGAACGAGGTAATAGTCGCAGGCGACCGGAGTAACGCGGAGTGGCAGGAGTAAGGTGGGACGAGCGAAACGAGTAAGGTAAGACGACGTAAGCCGAATGTGTAAGAACCGATAATACACGCTAGTCGAACATGAAGGGTACGGTTAGGGTTGAGTTCCCCTCGCTCCGCGGGAACGATTCTTCGCGCAGGCTCAGAAACGCCGCCGCGATTTCGCCCAAAATCGCGTCGCGCGTTTCGGTTGCGTTTTTGGCGGCAACCGGAACCAGCGAATCCGCGCTCCATTTCGTTTTCTCCACACGCCCGTCAGGCGCGATGAACACTTGGCAAACCACCGTGCCTCGCGCCCGCGGTAACTGTCCCAAGATTCCGTAAAGCGGGGGTAAGATTTCGTTTTCCAACGCGGCGAACACGAGGTTTTTCCTGTCCTCTTTTTCTTGTTTTGAAAGAAGACTCGACGCCGTTTCGTCGTCGTCGTCGTCCCCCGCCAGAACCCCGGCTAAAAACGGCGCCGGCTCCCTGAACCAGCCGTGGAGCACCAGCCGTCCTTTTTTCGGGTCCCGGACCCCCTCCACAATTGGCACACCGTGCGGCACCCTCGGGTCGAACACGGTGAGGCGGTTGAACTTTGGCTCGATGGTTTCGGTTAACGAACCTCTTTCCACCACCGCGTCTGAATCGAAGTTGGAAAAGTACGACAACGTCTCCGGTCGCAGCAAAAGCGTTTCTCCCCCACTCCAAGTCCGTGTCTCCCAGTTCGTCAAACTCAACACGAACGCCCACGGGCCGTGCGGCACGTCCGCGTGCAGTTCTTGGCGCATGCCTTCCACGTAGCACGAGAGCCAGATCGGGGTCGTCGCGGCGCACCCCAGCTCGGCGCGCGCGTATTTTTGAAGCGCAAACTCGAGTTGTTGAAAATCCGCAGCAGGAAAGTAATCGCCCGCCGGCGTGCGCAGCAGCGTGTACTGTCCTGGGACGTGCCAGTAGTCCCACACGAACCGGTACTCGTGCGTTCGACGCGGGTCGTCGTGGTGTGTGTCGAACACACCGCGCAACGAGGAAGCGGACCCGACGCCGTGGGTCGGTAAAAACGAATCGTGAATCATCCAGTGTTTAGGAAGTTCGGGAATCTCAATGTCACCCAACATCTCATCGTCCTCACCGTCCGCCGTTTCGTCCAGTCCTCCATCCCCAATCGAAACCTCCCTCTGTGCCGTCCCGGGCGTCGCCTCGGAGTCGGAACCGCTCGCGCGTACACGCACGGCGCGGCGACCTGCGACGGCATCGCGCGTCGGGGTGCGCGTGCGCTTTGCAGACGACAGAACGTGGAAAGCTGCCGACACCACCGACGACGCTCGATTTCTGGGCACGGCGGTAACGCACCGCGACGCGCGCTGACGCGCCACACCACTCGTCCCAACGTGCGCTCGCACACCAGCGAGACGCATCATACGTCACAACAACCGGGTCCCGGCGAAGCCCGCGGCTGCCAACGCGCAGGCTGACCTGAACGCGACGACCCACGTTGGCTTCCCTAAAGTCGATTTGTGCAAAATTTCGCAAAATGGCGAGTCGGTTTTCATCGACGACTCGCGAAGATGCCGCCTTGCCGCGGCTCCAACGTCTCCCGTCGCCTCACAGTGTGTGGCCCCCGGCGGTAGCGGGACTGCACCGTGCCGAGTGGGCGCGCGAATTCGGCGACGGGTTTAGGGTTAAGGTTTACGGTTTAGGGTTTTGAAGGCGGGCGCGGGGACTTGGTACCCAGCGCTCGGGTTACCGTCGAGATCAGGCCGCGTCTCGGGACGGCGAACGTTTCCTTGAATCTCTGTCAGATCCCTTCGGTGCGTTCGGTCCGGTCCTGCGTCGCGCGTTTCGCCGCGGCGCAGGATGCGTAAGCTCCTGGGACGAAAGCACACGGATGGCGACAAGGCCAAGAAATCCACGCGCGCCAACCTCGGGGACGAGAGCTCGTTTTACTACGACGAGAAGCTCAAGTCGTGGGTTGATAAGAAAGATAAAAGCGGGACAGCGGGTTCCGAGGTTGGATCGTCGGACGACGGTTCGGGGCTACCGCCTCCACCCACGGGGCCCCCGATCGGCGCACCTCCCACGTCTTCTTTGGTGTCAGCTCGGGACGCGCGCGCGGGCGGGGTAGGCACGGGGGACACGGGGGATGCCGAGCCCACCAATGAGCGCGGCGGGTCGTCGGTTTCGAACGCACCGCCACCCAGGCCTTTGTCCCGGTCCTCATCCGCGTCGCACGTGCGCGCGCGGTACGTGGACGTGTTCGGCAACGCCGCGCCGGATTCGGGGTCCACGCGCGCAGGACAAGAAGGTAACAGTAACGGAAATGGTATCGGAACCGGCACGAACAACCCCTCGCTGGCGCCCGTGCTTCCCGGAGGCGTGGGGTTCCAGGCAGGCGAGTATTCGAATTTGGCAAACGGCGCGTCTCAAACGCCGACCGCGCCAAAGTTCTTCATGCCCGTCGTGCCTCCCGGCACGGGCAGTGGCACGGACGGCACGGACGGGGACACGGACTGCGACGCCGTCAACGAGCCCGGGCTCCGCGTAGACACGGCTTTTGCCGGAAATGACGCCCAACCCCCGCTGCTTAAAGGAAACGCCGCCACGGCGTCGCCCAAGGGACACAAAGCGAAACCGGCGGTGGACGTGTTGGTGGAGACAGACTCTTTTACGAATAACAACGTGACCATCGCCGCCGCGACCGGTCCAGCGGGGGGAACCCGAGAAGCGCTCGGGCAGTGGGCGGAGGCGCTGGGACGCGAGGCGGAGGCGGTTTCCCCTTCCCGACGACGCCAAGGCGGAGGCGACGGGTTTTTCGTTCCCGGACCGCCGGACGAGCCGTCCGTTGTGTCAGGCGACTTGACCACCGGCGACCCCCCCGCGTCGCTTCTGCGCTCGCCCGGGGGGGGCTTCGCGAGCGGCGTTGGGGCGAGCGGCGGGACGGGCTTGGACGACGAACCGGGGATTTTGCCGAGGCGAAGCCAAGGGTCCAACGCAGGTGAAAACCCTGCGCGACTTTCCGCGTCGTACGGTGGCGAGTCGTTTGAAAACGAGTCGGTGCCCGCGACGGACGGCGGGTCGTCGTACGCGTATCAACCGGGAGGCGCGTGGGCGCAGGGTGAGGATGGGAACTGGTACTGGTACCCCGCCGACGGCGGCGAGCCGGTGGTTTGGACGGGCGAGACGGATTTGTCGGCGGGACAAACGGGAACGACACTGACGCCCGATTTGGTCACCGCGTCTCTTCCCGACCCGCCCGCGTCAGGGTACGACTCTTTCCCACCCGTCCCCCCCCCCGACGCGTCCCTGGTGGAGGACGAAACCGACTACGACGCGCAGTGGCAAGCCGCGCTCGACGCGGCGTACGCCGCCGCGAACGACGCGGAGGTTTCCGCGGCGCGAAGCGAGGCTGAGACTAATTCTTTGCGGGACGAACTCGCAGTGCGTTTGGCGGAGGTTGAGACGCTGCGTTTGGCGGCGAGGGACGAAACAGCCGTTTCGGTTGCGCAACGCGAATCGGGCTTGCAAAACCAACTCAGGGACTCGATTACACTGGTGCACGCCCTGCGCGCGCAGACAGAAGCGTTACGCGTGGAAACAGCCTCCGCCACCGCCAACGCCGCGGCGTGGGAAGCGCGCGCGCGGGACGCGGAGTTAAGAGCGGAAGACGCGGCGGCGGCGGCGGCGGATGCGAGCAACAAAAACGGCGGAGACGACGGCATGCCTGGTGGCGACGCGGGTGACGCCGGTGGCGACGCGACGCAAGCCGCGAGGGCGGCGGGGTACCGGGCCGGGCACGCGGATGGCACGCGCGAGGCGCACGCCTCCGCGGCGGCGGAGAACGACGAACAAATGGCTGATTTGCTAACCTGTCTCGGCGAGGAGGACCGGAAAGTCGACCGCTTAAGGTCACTGCTGGAGGAACGCGGCATGGATACCGGCCCGGTCATGGAACAGTTGGAACAGGAAAACGAAGCCGCGCTGTTTGAGTTGGTCAGGGACGACGACGACGACGACGACGACGATGAGAGTCTGGACGCGGGCGGGAAAAAACGCCGCCAAGCGGAAGCGGACCCCAGCGAAATCGGCGAAACCAGCTTCGCGTCTTCGGTGCACTTCATGGCGGACGCGTCCGCGATGCCTCCGGTGTCGCCCATAAACGGGGGCCAGCCCAGTGGCCGTGCCAACCAATACACCCCCTCCGCGGGAGGCGCGCGGGTGTTGCAAGATATCTCCCTGCCCGATATCCCAGCCTTTGACGAGGACGAAACGGGCGAGGTTGTTGGGGCGAACGAGGGAGGTGTGTTGAGTGGTACCTCGGGCGAAAACAGCGACGGAACACGATTTGCGCCGACAAAAGCAAACGACGCGGCCACCACGAGCGCCGCGACGAGCCGCACAAACTCGACGCCTCATCATAATTCGGGACCGCCGGCTTTTTCTCATGACGAGTGGAACATGAGCGGCGAGATCGCGCGACACGGCGAAACCGCGTTTTCGCCGGGGGGGTGGGATCTTAACTCGCCGTTCGGGGAGGCGGGGGGCGACGGCGTCGGTGCTTCTTTAAAAAAAAACGCCGCCACGGTTTCGTCGCCGCTCGCCGCGGTGGCCACGGTTTCCGGCATCACGGAAACACGCAATTTCGCCGACCCAATCGTTGAAACACAACCCGGGCCTTTCGGTGTTGTCGAGGGCGACGACGCCGCGTTCTTCGCGCGCCTCGAGACGCCGGGTGGTGCGGAACAGCGGGAGTCGCGGGAGTACCCCGAGGCGCAGACGACTGCTGCGTACCCCGCGGCGCAAACGACTGGCGCGTACGCCAACGCGCAACCGCCGCAGTACCCCGCGGCGCAACCGACACAGTACCCCTCGGCGCAGCAGTACCCCCCGGCGCAGCCGCAACAAGCGCAGTGGCAACAACAAGCGCACCAAGCGCACCAAGCGCAACCGAATCATTCCCAGTTCCACAACCCCAACGCGACACCCGCGCCGGCGCAAACGCAAACGCATTCGGCGTCGACGTCACAGCCCGCGTCGCAACCCGCGTGGGGCGTTGGGGGCGGCGCGCAACCCGCGATATTCTTCAACCCGAACGACTCCGCGCAAACGACGCGACAGCGTTACCAACAACCGGAGCAACAGACGACTTTAGCGCAGCAGCAGCAACAACAGACGTTAGCGCAACAGCCACAACCGCAACAACTGTCTTTAGCGCAGCAGCAACAACAGCAACAACAGGGTTACCAACAGCAACAAACTCCACAACCCAGTCCACAGCAACAGCACCAGCAACAGTATCAGCAGTGGGGCGGCGGCGGCGTCGAGGACAGCGCGGCACGGTGGGGCTACCAAAACCAAAACGACGCGTGGCGAGGCGGCGCGACGGGAAAGTACTGAAAGTGTAACACGTTTTTAACGACGCTTTCAAACAAATAGATGACTTTACAAACAAATGCGTCTCTCCCGTCTCTCCCATCTCAACGCACTCAACTTGGGGGTAACGGTAAAGGCCAGTCATACCTTCCTTACGCCCGGTATACCGGTATACCCTACTCGACGACAACAATGACAACAAACCAGCCGGACACACCCTGTTACGTGCTTAAAATCGCGCTGACGTGCGTGTACACGTTTACGAGTTGCATCGCCCGCGCGCTTCCCCCGATCCACACCAAACGCACAACCGGGGTTGCGTTTTGTTCCCGCTCACGCACTAACCACGCCGCTTTTTTCATCGCCGCGACCGGGTCCACCCCAGGGTCCACCAGAGTGGTGGGGTTCTTGGCGATTAGTTTGTCCACCGGGGTCAAAATGGCCCGGATGCGGGTCTCGCCCAGCACCGCCGTCGCGGTGAGCCGCTCGCTGATTGTAAAAAAAATAAACGTCAGTCTTGTATGGGCAATCAGTCGGCGGAATGTGGGATTGGGAAATACTTACCGGTCCTCGTGCACCTCGGCTTCCATCTTCGTGTCACCCCCAGGCCACTCCAACGTGCGCAACGCGACCTGGCACGATAAAAAAGAAGTAACGTGTCAGTCTCTCGGCCATGTGTATATCCGGGATTGGTATGAGGGATTGGAAAGGGTATACTGTACTCCATAGTACGAGGGATTGGAAATAGTCCCTTCTGGTCGTAATAGTCCCTTCTGATACGAGTATGGTCAATCGCAGAGGCGGGATTTGGTGATTGGGAAACACGTACCATCAACGCGTCGAACGCGTGCTCCGTGTTTTTCAACCGCGGCGCGCAGGTTACGCTCATGGTGTTGTGCGCCTCCTCCGAAACCGGCCGTCTGCGTTCAAACGCCGCGACAACCTCCGCCTCGGTGACTTCGTTCGCGTTTTGGATCCAGTCGCACCGCAGAATCTCCACCGCGGATGGGCGGGCCATCGGGTCCTTGTGCACCATCGCACGGAACAGCTGGTCCAGCTCTGGTGATACTTGCCACCCCGCGTTTTCTTTGCCGCCGATCAGGCGGTACAAGCGGTCGATGGGCTCTTACGATAAATAAAAGAAAGTGTCAGTCTTTCGTAACGTGTACATGTATGAGTAAACAGTCATTCGTAATCGGGCCTCCACAGTGGCCGTTGGATTTGGGAAACGCAACGCGTACCTTCGTGGATACTCAACGGCGCGAACTCCCTGCCTCGGCCGCGCAATGCGTCCGCGATGTTGTGCTTGATCGCGCCCATTTTCCCCACCCCGGTGAGTAGTAACAGCACCAACCCCGCGGCCCAAATGTCGCTACTCTGAAGTCGGTACATCCCGTCCGGCTCGGCGACGACTTCCGAGCCGATCCTCCCTTGCCGCACCGCTTCCGCGGGAAAAATCCCGTTGTCGTACGAAAACTGTTCGTGGATGTTTGTGGGGCCCTCGCCGGTTTCGCTGGGTTGGGGGGGGACGAAAACCGTTCGCCCGAAATCCGCAACCTTCAACACGTACCGCCCGTCCTCACGGCTCACCAGGATGTTCTCCGTTTTCAAATCCCGGTGAAACAAGTTACGGCCGTGCAGAAACTCCAGGGCTGATACCAATAAAAGAAAGTGTCAGTCTTGTGTGGGAACACAGGGAGGCGGGATTTGGTGAAAGGCCCAGCACGTACCTTCGCACAGCTGCACGAAAATGTGCGCCACCACCGGTTCCCGCATCGGCTCCAACGGTTGCGTCGAGACGTACCCGAACAAATCCCCGCCCTCGCAAAGGTCGCACACGAAATAGTGAATCGGCGCGCTTACGCCGCGGGAGTTTGGGACGGTACAGTCTTTAGGGGCGTGCGGCGCGGTGACCTCTATGACGTTCACCAAACGTTTGTGTTTCGGAATGGTGTGTAGAATACGCCGCATCGTCCCGAGCTCGCGGGCGAGTTCCGTCATCATCCCTGAGGGCATGAAGTCGTGCGACGCCCTCGGGGTTTTCAGAAACACCGGTTTCTTGTCCTGCAAATCAATCGCTTTCCACCCGTGGCCGTAGGACCCGGACGCGATGTACCCCTCGATGACGAACCGGTTGTTCACGATTGCGCCGTTCAGGGGTTCCGTGCCCCTGGGCCACGTCCACAACCCCGCGGGTTCGTGCGCCGCTCGCGACCACAGCGGCACCAGCATCACGGGCGACCCGCCCTGTCGCGCCCGGATGAACTGCGCAGGGACGTTGGGAACAATGAACAGGTGCATGGGCGGGCGGACGTCCTGATACGATTAACGCCGAAAGTGTCAGTGTCTCGTAATGTTCGTAACTTGTATGAGCAAACAGTCAGGGTACTCGAGCCGAACAGGGAGGGTATTCGGGTCGATCGCAGAGGCGGAATGTGTTCAGTGGGAAAGGCCCTTACCTCCACCACGTGCGGGGTTTCGTGTTTTAAAATCTGCCGGTCATCCGCCGTGCTCAAGTTGACATCCTCCGGCCGCTCCACCCCGATGTCGTCGTCGTCTTCCTCCGCCAAGCAGTGCGTGTAGTCGTTCGTGCGTTCCTCTTGCGGGTTTATGGCGTGCAGGTACGTCGCGACTTCCCCCACCATCACCCTGGTCACCGCGTCGATTAAAAATCCAGCCTCGCCGTCGGCGAGGCAGGAACATCCTTTTTCAAAGCTCCGGCGCAGTAAAAGCATGCTGGTAATAACCTCTTCGTGCCCGAACCCCTGCCTTCTGCGTTTCGCGACGATGTACGAAATTGTCCTCCTGAGCTTGGCCTGGGATGCGGTGGTTAGGTAATCAACAACCGCTTTCACGATCCGCAACGTGTTTTGTTTTGTTTGTTCGACTCTATCAGCGGTGTTCGCCCACTCCGCGTACCGCATCCCGGTTTGCGCAAGCAACAGCGCCGCCCACGCCCCCGCCACTTCCTCCGAGTTCGCCTCTATTTTCTTCGCAAGCGCTATTCGCTTTTCCTCCGGGAAGGTCCGGGAAATCCCAGCAAGATCAACACCCTGATTGTAAAAGAAAAGTGTCAGTCTTGTGTATCGCGATGTATTGGACGATGTATGGACAAACAGTCAGGGTAATCGGTCTGAACAGTCACCAGCTTCGGTAAAACAGTGTGTCTGGATTTGGGAAAGCCCCTACGGCCGTACCTGCACGGCTTCCACGTCGACGTCGGCGCGCAAATTTTTATGTACGCCGTCGCTTAACCGGCGCTGGCGCTTGATTGGCCGGACCGAGCTACCCGGGTCGCGGTCGGACAAGTCCTCGCTTTTCACGGTTGACAGGTGGTCAGGGTCGCTGCCCGCAGGCCCGCTGCCAGCCGCTGCCGGCGGGTTCAC
>Ga0115007_10002799_pt1 | contig 10662 bp, 10 predicted proteins | sample ArcOceMetagenome_2_FD_87166 | JGI IMG/M metagenome (GOLD analysis project Ga0115007, IMG submission 87166) | Marine eukaryotic phytoplankton communities from Arctic Ocean - Arctic Ocean ARC135M Metagenome | ecosystem: Environmental > Aquatic > Marine > Oceanic | place: Arctic Ocean | collected...
TGATTTATTCGAATTACTGTACTATCAAAAAATGTTATATCAGGTGTTGTGTTTGTTTTCTCATTATTATTCATTTTCATACTCTCAAAATTTATCTCTCTCTCTTCACTGTTTGAAGGTATCGTGGCGGGCTTTCAGTACGCGCTTGATGTGGTTGGATATGAAGTTCAATCTACAGTATTAACATTTTTTGGAGAGCTAGGAACAACATCAGCAGTGGTCATCGTCATGTGCTGGCATAGTCGTTTCCCCGATATGACCCTGGTAGATTTAGGATATTTATACTTGATTGTGAACTTGATATACTTCGCCGCCGTTTTGATCACAATATACTCATATGGATGGTTAGAAGAGTATTACGAAGGATTTTTTTCTATCTGCAAGAAAAACACTGATGACAGCAATGCAAGTCAAAGCAGTGTGAATATAAATTCAAATGTAAACATGACGGCCATAAAACTTATGCTATATAATGCAATGATTAGTAGTTTGTCGAATTTACTGATACAAGGAGAATGGCAAGTCATGATTTTTTATGCAAGGTATGTAGTGTGTTTGATCAACGATTAAAAATAATAAAATAAGATCCACACACAGTGTTACGAGTGAGGATGCAAATAATATGGACGCGTTTCATTTCTTCTGATTCGTTTTTTTTTTCCTCCTTCTCTCTTTTTATTCTACTGACAATGTAAATATAGCTCACTCGGACCCGCAGAGGTAGCTGCATGGGGTATACTTGGAATTATCTGGGAGGAGCTAGAATACATAGTAACTGCTGTTGCAGAAGGTTGTGAAGTTCGTTGTACGCTTTCTCTTGGAGCGGGAGATGCTCGGACCGCAAAGTTGGTCGCATACAAATCCCTGTGGATTTGCTTTGTTTGGGGAGGCGTTGTTACCACAATTTTTGTTACATTTGATACAGATATACCAAAATTATTTACAAATGATCCAGTACTACAAAAAATGGTTTCCGATAACCTTCCTCTGATTAGCGCAGCCAACTTAGTTTCTGGTATTGCGATAATGGCAGAGCATGTACTTTGGGGTCAAAACCGAGTTGCATTGGGAACGGGTATTGGATGTTTAGCAACTGCATTTGTGACGTTACCGTTAGGAGCACTTTCGTCGATGGTATTAAATTTTGATTTAAGGGGACAAACAACAGCCATTACAATTGGTTGTGCAGCATTTGGGGCTATGGCTATGTTTGCACTTATATGTTCTGATTGGGAAAAAATTGCCGAAGATGTTATATCACTCCATGGTAATGACTCCTCGTGTAGTGACTCCTCAAGCGGCAGTGACAGTAGTAGCAGCTTAGGAGGTATGCCATTCCACGATCACGATTGGGACGAACTAACGATTGAGAATAGGAACGCAGCAGAAATTTTAGGATACAACGAGAAGCTTTGGAAGTATAATGGTGAAACGTCGACCAGTAATCAAAATTGGAACGATTTAACTTCAAAACAACAAGAAGCAGCATCGGTCCTCGGATATGATAAAATCAAATGGAATGACGACGACGACGACGACGACACGGAGATAGCAAAAATGGATGTATCCATTCTAACTGCTACAGCCTTGTAACATCAGCACATCAATCAATTGAAATACATGTAATGAGCGCGATATCCATAATGAACGCCCCATGTATCGTATATGTACAATAGTTTATTTTTAGGATCATATTATTATTTATATATTATCTATTATTCTACCTCTTCCCGTTAAAGCAGGAGCACACATTGCCCTGAAGAAGACCAAACGACTCTATGCTCCAGGACTTACAGAGTATCGCGTTTTAAAGGAAGATTTTTACCTCACGGATCCAATTGCAGGGGAAGTTTATAGAGCGTCGGCGGGTGGACCACTGGTGAAGCTCGCTGATAGTCCTAAAATGTCAAAGAAAACATAGAAGACGGGAGAACAACACTTGGAGGGATACTCAGTGTCCCTTCGCACCAATTCTGCTGACACAAAACAATTCGTACTAGCTCGTTGCTCCACTCTCAACAATGGATCATATATTGATGGTCATCAATTCAATGGGATTCATAACGTTGCCAACTGTCCCCAAGAAGGAAAATCTTGCCCGTGGTAAAGGCAATTTTTTTATTCCAACCACCTTGATAGCAAGATCTCATCAAGCTTGATCTATCGATATATTGTACACTATTCTTCGTCAATGTCAATCGATGTCGTCCTAACAACAACACAGTCAATAACACCCAACCCGACCGATGACGATAATGATAGTAATGATATTGTTGATCCTTAAATAGTAGTACTTAGTAGATATAAATATATATAAATTTTTATATTAAAATAAAGTTGCTTCGGTATTTCGTCGATTCGCCTGTCTATTCCCCTGTTTTATTTGTTTGATGTATTGTACTAACTGGAACGGCCGTATGGATACTGGATTTATTTTATTATGAGATTTTTTACGAGTGTTATTTTAAAATGAAAAAAGGCAAATTTTTTATTCCAACTAGGACCTACTAGTAACTGTGTATTAACTTACCGTACATATGATCTCATACATCGTGACTGAATAATTATTTGGTCCAGTCAACTCTTCGGTTTGTTTTTCTGATGATTCTTCGCGCACTTTATTACATCTCGTTTTTTGTCGAATTGATACTTGTTGTACGTTTGAAGAGCTTTCTAAACAAGACAAAAGAGTCTAGTGGCATAGTGGCAGTTCAGTGACACACAAACCAGATCACTTCGCTTTTAGTTGACATGCGGTGGTTTTATGTCTTTTACTTTGAGTAAATACATTTATAATTCACAACCCTCATATTCATTAAGAGATGGCGACGGCGACGATGATGACAACGATATTATCTCACAAATGCCGCCCTGATCGTAGTAATACCGTATTTGGGAAGCGAACAATAATACGCACAAAGAAATCGATATCGACTTCAGCTTTATCATTTTTACTTTTACTACTACTACTATTACTATCATTGACAACGACTTTGCAGGTCGTTCATGCTGATGTACGATTGCCAGAATATAATATATCATTTGCTAGTTTACCAAGTTTATTTGGTGGTAAATTAAATAAAAATGATCCTCCCGTATTGGCTCATTTAACTTTGATTAAGAATCAACCGTTTATGTGTCCTGATGAATTAAAGTATATCCAACCTGAATCAACATTGTCATTTAATAATAATAATAATAATAATAATAATAATAGTAATAATAATTACCAAGAAGGAGAAGAAATCAACAGCAACAACAACAACAACAACAACAGCAGCACTCTATCAAATAATAATACTAATACCAGTAATAATATTACAGATAATGATTTTGTATTTACATATGATGATATTGAACAAATACCACAACCTGAAGATGGATTACCAGTCGCATTATTGGTCGAACGAGGAATGTGTACCTTTTATGATAAGGCTATTATGGCATCCAAGTATGGGGATGCTGTAAAATATGTTATCGTATACGACGATCAAATTGGTTCACCTGATTTAGTACCAATGAGTAGTGAATATACAACAAATATGACACTACTATTTGTTACATCACTTTCTGGACAAGAAATGAGAGATAAGATTTTTACTAAAAATAATATGGGAGGAGGAGGAGATATCAATGAAGAAACTAAATCACCAGGAATTTTAGTTGAAATGGATGGTATATCACCTATAGTAGATTCTCCATATCCTGCATTGAACATGGCTGCTTACTTTCTGGTACGTACCTACTACTTTATTACTATTTCTTTAAGGGTTATTTGTTGCCAGATTGGCGCTTTACTGTACGCATTTAAGTATGGCGTTCAAGAGAAAGAGAGGTGACGATCTTAATTTTTTTTTTGAATATTGTAACGAAGAAAGAAGTATTTGTGAATGATTGTAAAGCTCACATATATATCAATTATTACTTCTTTGTTTTCTCTTGTCAGGCCGCTATGTCTGGATTTCTTGCCTTTTTGATCTTTTTTGGTTGTTTATTGATTTGTGCTCAATTGGGATGGATAACAGCTGCTCCAGACGAGCACGGTAGGATCGTATTATTCGCGGGCGGTCCAGGGATACGTGCCACTGATGGTCTGCGTAATATGATGAGAACTACCGTGCTTACTAAAGAACAAGTTATGAAACTAGACGAAGAAGAATTCGAATCTGAACAATCTACTACTCAGGATGGTGATGGACGCGAAGAAGAGGGCAATTCGTGTTGTTGTGCAATTTGTTTGGATGAGTTTGAACATAAAGAAAAGGTTCGTGTTTTACCGTGCAAACATCGATTTCACGAACCATGTTTGATTCCTTGGCTGACAGAACGACATGCAAGTTGTCCACTATGTAAATTCGATGTATTAAAACATATTATGGAAAACGAGGAAAATGGCGATGATACTAATACTAACAAGGTCGGTCAAGCCACAGCCATCGAAGCTGCTGATGGATCGGAGGTAGAAACAACCAGCAACGGTGAGGTGAGCAACTTACGTGCATTACGTGCATCTTCACCGGTCCGATCAGTTTGGCATCGTCTACGAGGGTGGACATTATTATCAAATACTCATGTCGATAGTTCTTCGGATGATAATAATAGAAATGAGGACGACGACGCTCCTCAGGAGGGGGAGGGTAACAATAATGTTTCACGGGGCAGCAGCTCAATAATATCAGAGATTGAAATGGAGAATAGGTCATCGACGGCGAGTGTAAGAATTGTGATAGCTGAAGGGGATGAGCATGCCGTTTCAGATCCATAGTTTCTGAAATAAAAATAATGTTCTGTAGATTATTAAGGGAAAGCCTGACGAATTTCCCTATTCTGTTCGCGTAATTATGCATCGACCAGTCTGAATGCTCGTTCGTGTACGAGAGACAAAAAATATAACAACAATTGTTGTGTGATGGGCACAAAAGTGAGTAATTTATCTGAACATTATCTATCTATCAATGTTACGAGAGTTCGGGTTATGATACAACGATTAGATTGTCATCAAAATAAATCGCAGAATAACACATGTATACAATAGTTTAAATTAAAAGTTTTAATTCTTCTTCTTTCTACGTGCCATTGATGCAGTACATTGTATGGCATTTCATTCGTGCTACGATCTTCAGGCGGAAAGTTTGACTCGACTCGTCGGATTTTGCGTTATTCATACTGTTCCTGGTACGAAATAATTGCGTTCTTGATCAGTTCAGTACTAAGAGCTGGGCCCGAATAGAATTTCCACGTTTGTTTGCGAATAAGCAATCTGCAGCTCTACTTTTGATACATATTTTCTTAATACGAAGCTGCTTATGCTTATTTCCTGTATCCGGACCGTCACCCAGTAGACGAAGAATAGTCTCATACACCCCCTCCACGAGAGCGATTACTCCAGATGCTGTGATGCCGTCGTTGCCCCCCGGTTTGCGAGTGTAATAGCCAGACACATCGTATGCAAACTCCTTAAGAATGAGACACGACGAGCAATTTGTTTGACGGTTGTATCTGAAAGATAATGACTTCCGATACATGTACCTTCGATACGAAGACTGAGTAGTTTCGATCCAATGCTCTTCTGTAACATGTTGCGGACACCAATATCCGTAGCGATCCGCTTACTGAAATCAATCGTGGTTAGACTAGGGAACGTTTCGGCTATCTCATCAACCATGTCATCAAACTTATATTTCCAGGTTTCCATTTCCGAGCCTAAGTTGAGTTCCTCAAGGTTTGAACAATGCTTTGCTATGTCTCTGAACAAATTTTTACCAATTTTGGGAATTTTAATGATTTGAGACTCCGTAATTGCGGTCTTGCCAAAAATTTCAAGAACGATGTCTTGTTTAAACTCATATTGCGGGTCAAACGTGATGAAGAATTAAGACGAGTCCAAATAAGAGGAGACGGTGAGATAGAAAGCCAGGTTTTATTCACAGGTGATATATTGTGAACGATATTTGTCCCGGGAAGATATTCCAAAATCTTTTAGGAATGTATCATCCGGCAAGCTAATCGTAGTTATTGCTACATCCTTGTTAGGCGTCCAGAAGGCGAAAATAATTGGCAATTTCATTCCAGCATTTTTAGTATTGCTGCTAGCAACATCATTCGCCCGCTTTTTGAGCACAGTAGTTGCGGTGGAATATTTTTTCGTTACATTGAGAGACGTAGGTCATTGTCGAAATTAGAGCGAATTTGTGGAATAATGCCTACCGGTTCACCAAACTTCATAGCATCAAATTTTGGAGGAGGAACCTGAGGAGTCTTCTTCTTTTGTGATCGTGGTGGTTTCTTCGAAGAAGACGCCTTAGCGGTACCAATATTAAATGCAAATGGACTCGACACAGCGGAAGGAACTGAAATTAAACTTCTTCTCTTGTTCTAACGATTTCAAAGAAGAGGAAGTAATTATTGTTATATTATTATCACAAGACGACACCGCAGAAGATGTGCTGCCGAAATTCGGAACGCCAGAAACGAAACTAACGGTGGTGTATCTGATGATGAGAATGAACCGAAAATCTCACTCTTCTGATAGGCCGCAGAATCTACACGAAGTTGAACTTCTGAAGCCTTATGTATCTCGTCGCTGTTCTTCGATGATTTTGGCATGATTGTGTTTGTTTTGATAATGTAATGGCGATAATGATAATGACAATGAAATGATGGGGAGTTGAAATAACTCGAAATTTCAGGCTACAAATTACGGCGTTACGGTCATCGTGCAAACGTGCAAACGGCCTTGAAAAGGAGCTAAGCTAGTTCGTCATCATAAAGATTCCAAAATTGCCACAACTTTTATGCCACAACTTTTATGTCCAAATGCAGCCTTTGAGGGTTTGTCCACGCATCAAATGAACCACAACAAACAAAGAAACTATGTGAGGCATTCTTCAGGATGCATTATGTCTTTGTAGATCAGATGCTTTGGGGTGAAAATGTGAAGAGTGGACAGTGGAAGGAATTAGCTCCAAAAAAACAATTCCCGCAAGAGTTCCTTTGGCTCTAAATTGATCATATCTCAGGATCCACAAGGAATTATAGTACAAAAACTACTAAATACAAAGGAATGGGGGGGAATTTGAGTGAGTGTTTAATTTGGTCTTCTGTTGGGAATTTTTCCGTGAGGTGTGACTGTTCTCACACAGTTCCAGTACGTGATAGAAAATTATCTGATGGTAGTGCTGCAAATGATCTGAATGGTGGTTATGCACCTTGGTGGCTACAACACAACATCCCAATTTGGAAATGGGTGGAAAATAACTACAAACAAGTATGGGATGTACCTGTTTTCTCAAGTGCTGGTAGAAAAATCTTCCCCCGGCATATAATTGATGGTTTGAAGAATGGCAGAAGGAAGACATGAAGCTTGAGGAAATCACCAGCTATACTATTCATCATATATTTGGAACATTCGGTGGTGAAACCTGTGATGAAGATTTGAAAATCCGTTGGCATTCCGAGCATCTAAAAATGCTTCTAGCCTCAGGAATGACAGAAGAAGAAGCTGACAAGAAGGCTATCATCTATGTTGAAGATCGATTTTTGAAATTGAAAAAGGCCAGATCAAAAAACAACCCTACAGAATTAAAAAAATGTGAGTATTGTAACATTGCTACTTTTTATTATCAACGATGCCTCATTAACAACCATAAAACAAATATTGTAAAATAGCTGCCACAGTAACTGAATTGCCACCGAAGTGCTCTGTACTAAATTACAATTGTGAGTATTGTAAATGGTAAATATACTAATAGTGGGTGGTTGTTGTGACATCAAAGAAGTTGTTTCAAGAAACTGACAGTTGATTGAAGAAGGTTTGTGTTGTGAACAATACAATATACTTGAAGATTGTATCTAATTTATTGAGTGGAGGAGTCAATCGGAATCAATAATTAGGAATGGGTGAATTAACATTAACGATTGGACGGTATTGGAACGATTTGTCATAGTATACGATTCAATATAACAAAAGACATACATACATACATACATACATACACAGTACACAGTACACAGTACACAGTACACAGTACACAGTACACAGTACACAGTACACAGTACACGAAGATCTAATGTACTACAGAAGAACAAGCTACTGGAAGGATTATAATCTTTGAGCGGGGAGAATTGAAACGAGATGATTTGATTTGCTGTTTTCCATCACAATAAGAAGCAACAGCAACAAGTACAGTACAGTATAGTATTGATTCATTATCAATAAACACATACAGTAGTACTTATTAATATAAATAAAGCATATGATTTTAATCGTAATGATAGTTATTTGGATTTGTATCCTTCCATCATCCTCTTCGTTTTTGATCTCTTAGCATCTTATGGTATCTTACCTCTTACCCCCCCTCAGTTAGTGATTCAATCAGTCACTATTATTGTGTCCGTTCTTCGACGGTTTTGACGTTAAAGGTAGTAGAACTCGAGTAACCACCAGTCTTTTTGGTCGAGTTCGAGCTTGGTAGCGACTTTCAGACTTGAAACTTGCGACAATCACATTCGAAAATAACGAATTCAATTCGTGCATCTTCATTGTCACAGCTTCCTGATTAATCATTAAGAGACTGATAGGAGAATAGAATCATCGCTGGAGAGAGACTAACTAAACAATAAAGAGAGAGAGAGAGAGAGAGAGAGACTATAAAAGAATCCAACACAAAAAAACATGTCCTTGACATCTACCACAGCTCCCGGTTCGACTTTCGCATCAAGAAGTGAATTGGCAGATCATTATAAGAGTGATTGGCACAAGTACAACCTTAAACGTCGTGAGGCTGGATTAACGTTGTTAGAAGAGAAGGAATTCAAGGCACGATTGGAAGCTGCATTAGCATTACGAAAAGAAAAGGAAAAGAAAAATGGTACCGATCATATCAAAAATATAAATAAAAAGGATTATAGCAAAAAGAAACAAAATAAGAAGACGAATCATAATAAGGTTAATAATAATAATGCCGTCATTTCATCGTCCGACGATACCAAAATGGAAGAAGAAGAAAAACCATCCGAGGAAGACAACGACAACAATATTATTAATAATGACGAGACGACGGAAACAACAACAAGATCATCGCGTCTTCCCGCTGCTCTTGTTGAGAGTCAAGAAAATCCAGAAATTGATCCGAAACAAAGTCTTTTCGATCAGCATCAATCAGATACATTGGAGAAAAATGTCGAATATATGCAAAAAGAATTTGGCTTCTTTCTTCCCGATCAAGATTGTTTGGTAGATTTAGAAGGACTATTGGGGTATGCTCATGAGAAAATCAAGTTAGGTCACTACTGTCTCTATTGTGAAAAGTAAGTTTGTTGTTTGATTCTATATTCGTTCATTTCGGACAATGGAAAAGACTAAATGCGTTATTCTATGATTTTCGTTCAATTTATAATTGTGTAACTAAAATTGATGTGTATCTCATCTTTTGTACGTTCGTTCTTTTCTTCTTTCTTTAAATCATTTGTATTAGAACATTTCCAACATGGCAAGGTTGTCAACAGCATATGATTAATAAAGAACATTGTAAAGTTCGTTATGAAGAAGGCTTTTGGGATGAACTTGATCCATTCTATGACTTTCGAAAGGACAATAAAGAATTTGTTGGGGATGATGAAGAAGGAAGCGAAATGGACGTTGACAATAACGATGCTATTAAGGAAGAAGATGATGGATGGGAGGATATGTCAGATGGTGATAATGATGATGACGATGAATCGAAAGAAATATATGAGGGTTACGAAAGAGAAATTGCTCGTTTTGGATTAGATGTAACCGCTTTGGGTGAATTAGTATTCCCTGATGGAAGAGTTGTTGGTCATCGTGCCTTGCATCGATATTACAAACAAAGATTGAGATCGTCAACATCAAATAAGCCTTCCGTGCAGGCTGCCCAAGCGGCTGCAGGAGAACGATTGTACGATGGTCGAGTGATAAGCATCAATGAGCATAAACTCAAACAAGGCGAAGCAGCCAGTGGATCCGGTAAAGGAATTTTGGTTTCCGGAGGTGGAGCAGCATTTTCTACCTTATCTTTGTATCGATTTAGAGCAGCCATTAGGAAACAACGAAAGGGTGACGAAAAGGGTCGCAGACTTAAGTACAGGCAGTCTCTAAATATGAATAGAATGGACAAGAAGGCTAATCGATTGATGAATGGAGTTAGTGTGGCACATGCCAAACGTTAGAATTATCAATATTGCACACTCTACTGATGATATATTCCTATCAATTCTATCCACTATAATATAATGCACTAATCTCATTAACAAGAATCACATTTATATATATATATATATATATATATATTATAGAAAGTAGACTCGTTTCCTATGATTTTTCAAATACGGATTTTTGAGAAAAAATAATTATAATTATAAGAATACCGTTTACCCCCATAAAACAGGAAAAAAAAAATACAATTTGTATGACACAATTAACACACAACAAGACAAACACAACAACAACATCAACAGCAAAACAAATGTTTATTAGCAAGGTACGATGACGTCGACCAATGAAGATGATAGCAAGGCGGAAGAAGTTATTATTCGTCGTAAACGACGGCGACGGGGTAGGAACTCGTCGCCACCACCGCCATCAGCAGCAACATCATCATCGTCGTTGATCATCGACAACAATAACAATAACAATAACAA
>Ga0115007_10002800_pt1 | contig 10662 bp, 8 predicted proteins | sample ArcOceMetagenome_2_FD_87166 | JGI IMG/M metagenome (GOLD analysis project Ga0115007, IMG submission 87166) | Marine eukaryotic phytoplankton communities from Arctic Ocean - Arctic Ocean ARC135M Metagenome | ecosystem: Environmental > Aquatic > Marine > Oceanic | place: Arctic Ocean | collected...
CACTCACCCACTTGTCAGAATGGAAGCACACACGCCGCAAGAAACTGTGCGCGCGCTAAAAATGCCCAAATTTGGAAGGGTGCCTTCTTGCGGCTTGTGTCCTCTTCATTTGTACAAGGAATCCAATGAACAGTGCCGAGGTCAAACCGCAAAAGGGGAAGCGCAAGCGCGAAGTTCAAAAGAAGGCCGCGCCGCGCAGGATCTTCTCTGACAAGGTGGACCAATGGTTCGAAATGCAACGGTCGTTGCCCAAGGCGGAGGAGCTCCGCAACAGCATGGAGCGCGCTCCCACCCAGGTTGGGGGACGCTTCGATTTTTGCATGTGGCTGATTGGTGCCGCTGTCAACAATGACCGATTTACAAACCTTCACTGCGGAAATCACCAACCATCATCTCGGGAGCTCTGGGCAGCCCCCAATGCCGAAACGGAGCGCAGGCGACTCTGCGAGCTACTACTCCATGCGATACAATCGACAGACCCGGTCCTCGTGGCGGTCGTGTTCACGACCATGCGATTCAAGCAGATTGAAAACAACCAACAAAAGGACATGCCCATCGCTGATGGGGTCGACATTGCCCTTTTAAAGACGCCCGATGATGCACGCAAGACGCTCCTCTTCTTGGCGCTCCACGTGCGTCGCCCGCGCCTGGTTCGTTGGTTTTTGACCACCGCATTGGTGACCCATTACGCACAAACCGACCGCGGATTCTCCGACCTTCTTACGGCAATCGCCGTTGCCATCAACGACTGTGTCTTCAGTCCGCAGCGGCAGCTAACGTACGAAGAGTCCAAGGTTGCGTGGAGCGAGCGCTACACTGCGCCAACCGGACTCGAACACAGCTCCGATTCGACGCTCAGTGCCGCGGGGTGGCGTTGGGTTGTCTGCTATATTCTCAAACTGGTCGGCGACAAGCTGCCAGATCACATCTACGAGGACACCAAGCACAGAAATGGCAAACCGGCAAATCTGTTTGGGCCGGTGTCGCTCCTAGTGATTGGCATTCGCTGCTTTGAAATCGACGACACCTTTTTGAAGCGCGCGCTGCGCTATAGGAAATGGTCTTCCTCGCAGCTTGCCGAGGCCATGATCGCGGCCCTCTCGCCCGAAGAGGGTGTGCGCGGACCAGCCTTTGTCGACGCCTTGGTGACGCTCTATCACGAGCTCCTCGAATGCTGGAAGACCAATGAGCACGCGCTCAAGCGCGGCGTCGTCTGTTCGGAAGACACGATTGGTGGCATTTGGCGCCTGCTCGCCGACAATACGTCGGGGTTTGAGCACGTGGAGGTTGGCGGCGAGACGGGCAATGGCGTGGTGCTCGTGCCCGTGGCAGGAGAACGCGCACACCTTCGCAAGTCGGCTCCCAGCGACGAAGACGCTCTGATGCGCCACCCCCTCGAGTGGGAGGCGCTCTTCGAAGCCATGATTCTCTGCCACGCTCCGGACACGGAAGACTCGAATTCGCATCTTTGGGATTCGACGTCGCCCTTTTTCGCCTCGCTCATTCGCATGGCAATTGTCCGCATCTTTAACGATTCCAAACGAACGCGGATACTTGGGTTTCTCATGAAGGCCACCGACGGGTGCACGCTCGTGGGCAAACCGCCCGAGTGTGGCGTCGAGAATGTCTACCAGAATCGAATATTGTGGTCGTGGCTGAGCATGCCAGGCATGCTGAGCAATGTGTGCATGCACCACATTGGGCTGTTGCAATACGTAGTTGACAAGATGTGCACCAATTCGAAGAAGCCATTGACCGAGTTTGTAAACGACCTTCACCTTGCGCTGTGGCTCTCGTCGGTGAACAAGAAGCGCCAAGCGTGTCGCCTGCTAATTGGGCGTCTCAAAGATGGCAACATGCCAATGATTGCCGACGCCGACATGTGGGGCGGCGACGTCGACTGCAGCATCTCTTGGCTTGCGTTTTTTGTCAAGGAGGCTTGCGTCGGTGCCGACCAAACGGCACGCGACCAGCACGGTGACGACTACGCAGACTTTCTGAACGCGCGCGTCGATGCCGATTTCAGGGCGGTGGTGGCGGCGGCCGACTGGGATGCTGACGCGCTCGACCAAGCGTTGCGATTTGCCAGCGAGTACAACAGACCTATCGCGGCTGCTGTCCTGATGTCGTCGCCAAGCCTGCGCATTCCCGACGCCAGCGACGCATTCTTGATGGCAATCAATTCTGAAATCTACGCACCTGGGGCCGTTGCGACTTCTGCAACGGCGTCCAACTTTGCAACCTTTACAACCGCCGCCGAGACGCGGTAGAGTGTGTTTGCTTCTAAACGAATTCCTCTTTTGAAACATAAAAGCCTTTGCATGCCAACAACGGACACGTCGAGTCCCCACTCACGAGCTCTAAACTCTTCCAAAAGTTGTTTTCCTCGGAGAGCGCTCGGGCCGTTGCCGCGAGCTCACACACGCGGGTTTCGAGGTAGGAAATGTACTTGCATTTTGTGGCGCGGCTCTTGGCCGCCGACGTGCGGTTGCGATGCTTGCGCTGCTCCTCGGGTGATCTGCGCAGTGGTTTTAACGGCTCCTCCTTGTCCACCTCCTTGTCCTCCTCCTTGTCCACCTCCTTGTCCACCTCCTTGTCCACCTCCTTGTCCACCTCCTTGTCCTCTTCGTCCTCCTCTTCGTCCTCGTCCTCCGCTTGCTCAAAGTCTTCGACCAGCAGTGGCGGGTCGGCGAGCTTCACAATGCTCGAAGGTACAACCACCTCGCACAGCGTGGGCGTCTCAAACCCCGAATCGTGCGCCTCGTGCGTCTCCTGTTGCCGCGCCCGCTTTCGAATGTGGTATAGTCGGTCGTGCTTGATCGGGACGGCCGTTCCCTTGCAGATGCACAAGCAAACCATGCCCTCATCCACCAAGTCGGGATTGACGGGCAAAAACTCGAGTTTGCGTGGCGGCGTCGTTTTAAAGACAATTAGGCGACTTCCAAAGCAGCTGTGTGTATTGTTGACGATACGGTACTCGAAGCGTCCCAATTCGGGCGACGACTTCGACCAAACGCCCGATGAACGTCTGTTTCCTAACACAAAGGCCATCTCATCGGTCAAGACGCGCACGCGCGTCGCCGGAACGAACATGGAATGTCGGCATTCGTCACAGAACTTGCCTTTAAAATGTCTGCTGCTCGTCTTCCACACGCGTCCGCACATGGACGAGTCGGTGCCCTGCAACAGTGCTCCCCAGCAAGGCGATCGGGAGACGACCATGCCCGCCACCATGCTTGCGCGTGCGCGTGCGTGCGTGCGCGCGTGCGGATGCGAAACCTAGCGGTCCTCTCTAATTCTTGCGGAAGGTGTCTCGTGTTTTCTTGTAAAAGGGGAAAATACCATCATGAAGCGCAACGTTTCGCCAACACCATTGAGCACCGCCGCCGACAAGAAGAAGCGGTTTACGTGGGACGACGACACCGAGCTGATCATCGGGGTTTGTCGTTCGTCTGCGTTCAATGTGTATAATGTGTCGCTTGGCAAGGGCGAAACTGTGGGTGTCACGGGATTAGAAAAGGCTCTCACACTGCGGGAGTCGTACACCTGTATTCAGTGTCTGATTGCGCAGCTCGAGCCAGACAAGACACGAGTTCAGCACAACTCGGCGCTGAAGCGCGCGTTTGCCGAGCGGCTACGAATCGCCTTTGAACTCTTTGCATGGGGCGTGTGTGAACCGCCTGAGCTGGCGAGCAGGCAGCGCAAGCTGCGACTCTTGGCGCGTGCGTGTGTGCTGGTCTGAAGTTGTTTCTTGCGGCTTGTGCACATTACGTTTTCAACAGAAACAAACATTCACCACCACCAATGCCAAAGATTCGCTCAAAGCGGCGTCCCACCGAGGAGGACAAGAGCGCCGCCCTCGCCAAAGCCGCTTCGCAGCTCGAAGAACTGGATGACCAGGCGCTGAGGCTCATGTGTGAGCGGCTCGGTGTCGAGGGCTCCGATGAGCTGACGCGCGTCGGATGTGTCGAGGCCATCAAGGGCGTTGACCGGTGGCATCATACGTTCAAGCGCATCGTTGGCACTAAGAAGTTTGTCGATCAGCTTGCGCTCTGGAATGAGATAATCGAACGCGGCATGAATCCGATAAAGATCAACATGAAGATCTGGTGGATGCAAAAGCTGTCTACGGACGATCTCAGGCTGCTGTGCTCGAGTCTGGGCGTTGCCACCGAAGGCGATTATCTTGCACTCTACAAACGTCTCGAGGAAATGGTCGATCACGACGACTACCGATCCTACTTGACCTCCAACTGGTGGTGGAAGGAGTTTTGCAAAACGCACCAGGACCAACAGTGGATGGGATCCACACCCACCTACTCGGTGAGCGGCCCGTCGCCTTCCCTTTTCAATCCGCCGCCGCTAGGCGACGCACCGCCGCCGCCAGAGGAGACGAGCAAATGACCGTCTATGCCTTGGACGCCTCTGGTTTGCGACCCTTGGTCGCACTCGTCGCGGCACATGGCGCAACGGACTTTGCCACACTCGTCTGTCCCTTTGCATACGCTGCCTGCTACATGATTCCGCCCGTGTTTGTAACCCCCGTGTTTGTGTTGGGGTCCTTGATGCACTTTGCAGAAGACATTGGATTCGTGAAGTCGCTCGCGTTGCACGCAGTCGCTGGACTTGTATGGAGCCGAGGCGGCGCGCAGCGCGGGCTGGAGCTCATGCTCGCCTACCTGAGCGCCGTGCACACGCCGGCGCACTACCGACGATGCTGGCGTCGGGGAAGGCGCGTGGCGCTCTTGGCCGCGGGCGCGACAACGGCGTTGATGGCCTGGTGGCTGCTGCACCATGATGTGATTCTTTCAGTCGACCATCGAATCCAACAAGTTGTAATCGCCCATGTTTTAACCGAGTGGTATGTTGTGAACAGTCAGTGTTTCTCCGCCAAGTGAGCAAACTTTAGAAACCGGTTTTCCAAAATTTCCCAACCCGGCTCGGGTGGGAGCACGGGTCGATTTCCGAGCAATGGCCGTGACGTTTTGGGTTTGAGCTCCATCTTGGCTTGTTGAATCGCCTCGGTGCGCAACCGTTCGAATTGCATGCGTTCACAGAGCGTCTTCTTCCCGTGGCACTGGTTGCAGAGCGCCTCGGCATTAGTTTCGACACAGTCGCTGCCGCCCTTGTGCAATGGCACCACGTGATCGATTTCGAATGTGGCGGGCAAAAGCTTGGCGCAATGCGCACACGTCCACGCTTGCCTGGCTCCGACGGCACGCTTTTCCGAACTCGTCCACCTACGCTTGGGCGGCATGGACGTGAATCTTCTCGCACAAGTCCAGTTTTTTTTCACACGTGATTTTTAGCGCGTGGTGTACAACTTCTAAAAAAATGGTCTAAGCGCCCGGTTCCGAGTCCAATGCGTTTACGATACTTCGCATGCGCTCGGCCGTCATGTCGTCGGCTTTGAAGATACGGCCGCCGTTTGCGACACCGCTGGGCTGCTGCATTGGTTCAGATTGTACCTCTCGAAATCGAAGCGGGCCGAAGCCGTCGGTCACAGCAGCGCTCATTGGCGCGCTCGCGTCGGGTTCTTCGCCTCCTCGCGATTCGGGTCTTGGAGAGTGACGTTCATTTCCCTGTACCACATTGGAAAAAAGCATGTCTGCAACACTGCTGCGCGCGTGCAGTGGATCGGCGAGCAGCCGTCGTTGGTGTTCGACAGGATCGTCCATGTGCCCATTTTCAAGATCGTCTTTTATTGACCCGTCATCCGACTCGGCAGAAGGCGCTCGTTTGGTGACATCCACGGCCTGGTAGCCAACCTCGTTGCCCAGTCGTATTCGCGCAATGATGATCACTGCGCACTGGATAATGGCAACGGGCAGCCAGAACACGTGAGCTCCCATGGTCCACACGGCCGCGGCGGCCGAGCGTGTGATCACGACGAGCGACTCGGCGCGTGTAGGACTATTCGACGAAATTGAGGAGTAGACATGGACGCAGTAGAGTATGGAAAAGACAAAGGCACGCAGGCAGCGCTCAGCCGCCGCCCACGCCGTCACCGGCTGGCAGAGCGGTCCCATGAGCGCCACGCTCGGCGGCGGCAGCACTGCAATTGTGAGCAGCGCGACGGCCGTGATCAAAAAGGGAATGTCGGTGTCGCGCATGGGGCTCTTGGCGCGCATGATTCCAGCGCCGCACATGACGAGGATCATGCCGTGGAAGACGATGCGGCGCCACGAGGGCGAGTGTTGCGTATCCACGGAGCACGTGTGCACGAGCTGTTCCACGGTGAGCGACAAGATGTAAACGGGAATGGCCGGCTGCAGCGACGAAAAGATCAAGTTGACACCGTGTGCGCGCCCGATGCGTAGCGGCGTTCGCATCAGCGCGGCTCCGGTGGCTGTGCAAAGGGCAAGGGTGCGGACGGCCGAGACGCCGCCTTCTGGAACGGCCCAGCACGAAAACACCGAGACGCACGCGACTGCCACGACGGCAAAGACGGTTTGTATGCCCGAGAGGTAGAGCGCGGCGCCGCTGAAATCAATCATCACGTCCTCGGCATCGACTGTGCTCGCAAACGCCATGGCAGCCAGTGTGAGGTCGCGCCGGCGTAAACTGGTGCGCATTCGCGTGCCGGTGTGCATCGTCTGTGTTGTGGATTGTTTGCAAAGGCGGGTTAGCGCCCGTGGGGTATTTGCGGAAGACGCGCGCACGTACGCGCGCGTTGCGCACGTTGCGCACGTGGCAATAGCTGCATCTTGCGGAATGTACGACAGCGTATCCTACAAACAAGGTCATGTGGTAGAGTAGGCCGCGTGGACCCGCAGACACACACTGCGCTGTACCGAAGCGTGGTCCTCGTGGTAGGTGTGTGTGTGGAATGGCCTACCGGTCGGGAGGGAGGTGGTCCATGCGTCTTCCAACATCGGCTCAATCTTCTCCCATGTCGTCTTCCATTGGAACCTCTGCTCATTCGTCGCCTCATTACTCGGCAATGTCATCCCCGTGTTATCTGTACAATTTCGAACCCATCTCGCCCTCGAGACCCACATCGTCCATGTCTGAACCCCAAAAATCCGCAATCCAAAAATCGCGGTCCTCGTGCAATGGCGACAATGGCCGCGCGCGCGCCATTGCCACCGCCTTGCACCACGCCATGGAAGTTGGCGGAGCCTCAGAAGGCGAGGACGCGCGCCGACCCTTTTGCTCCGACGCGCACATCGGATATCGCATTGCCGATCCCGCGCGTCCGCTTCTGATGCGCTCTGATCAGTACACGGCGGTACGCTCACCGCTCGTGCCCGTACCGCTCTCCAAGTCGTCCTCGGCGCCCGCGGAGATGCAGATGCATTCGTTTTTTGAAACCAGCACCACCAGCACCTCTGCGGAGGCAGAAATGGTCGTGTGGACCTGTCGCGGATGTCCGAATGACAACGTGCACGAACTCGACGTCAACGGCGACGGATTCTATGTGTGCAATCTCTGCGGCACTGTGGACCAGCAGCAGGTCATCTCCCTCGACCGGCAAAAGTTTTGCGCACGCGAAGACGACCCCACGGATGTGGCCGACTCCCGGATGCGCGACGCCAACAAGGAGGCGGAGGAGGCGACGGCACGCGGCCACGAGACTGCCATTGAAAAAAAGCGACGCCTCCTGGGCAGCGCAGGCGGGACGCGCCTTCCGCAATCCGTATCGAGGCGCCACCAGCTGGGCAATGCCCAGTCGCGCTTGGAGACACAGGTGGTGCGCGCGCTCTCGGAGCGCGTAGAAGGCGCGCCCGCGCAAGTCGCAAAGCGAAACCGTGTCATCGGCGCCATGGAAAAGTGCTTCGATTGGATTGGAAAGATTCTCAACAGCGACGTGCGCACACACATTCGCTTGCAGGCAAAACGTGCGGTCCGCAACACCTTTGCCCACGCGAGCATCTGCAAGCACAACGCATGCAGCTTGAACGTCACCAAGCGGTCCAATTACACCTTGGCGCTGTGCATCATGCACCGCTGCGTGGAGCGGCTCCTTCCCGTATGCCGCGCTCCTGTGGCCACCACTGCGCAAAACGCAGACGACTATGCCTTGGCCCGCACCGTTGCAGAGTGTACACCCCAGATGCTCGCCAAGATCCTCGAACGGATTCAGCAGTTGCATGAGCAAAACAGCGGCACTGGCCAGATTGGCCAGGTGACTGGATCCGTGGGGCTGCTGCTCGATTGGTCAGAGGAGCGAATCTGTCTTCCATGCACCGACCAAATCGATGGCGGCGGGGGCGGCTGCGGCACCCAAACTGCGTCTCTAGCACCATTACCAATACCACCACCATTACAATCACCAATGCCACCACCACAACCACCACCAATATCGTCTGCGACAACCACCACCACCACCACCACCACAACCACCACCACCCAGGAATCGTCGCTCGTGGCACAACCGCCGCTATTCTCACTGCCGCCCTCGGCGCTGCCATTGGCCGCACACGCACAGTACGCGTCCTCCGACCCCGACTCGCCCACCGCTTCGGTCGCATCGGGAGGATCGCCCACCGATATTGTTTGGAATGTGCGCGACACGCTGACCGGTGCGGCACGGGAAGCCAACGTGCGCGCCGACGTGCGCTGCGCCGCCATGGCCGCGCTTTCGCAACCAGACTTGCTCAATTGGATTCGCACACAAAACGTCCTCCCAGTCGACGTATTGAGCGTGGCCGTGCTCACGGCCGCGACTTCCAAGCTCGGACTCGAAGATTGTACCAACGAGATCCTGGAGCGCTATTGCTACGAGCACACTATTTCGCCCACGACGGCCCGCGTGGCCGCAGTGACTATGGCCGGCTTGATGAACGTCGAGCCGGCGCCCGCCACTGGAGTCTTTGGCGACGGTATTTTTTAAAGTTTCCACACGCGCTCGCTGTTTGGTTTTTGTATTCGCGACTTCTAGGAGGAGTCGACGAAAAAAGGGAGCGCGTGAGAGAGAGTGAGAGTGAGAGCGTGCGCCAGAAGCCGCGCGTGTGCCGCTAATAGAATAGGCACGATAACGTCCCAGTGTGTGTATACAAGAAGAGCAAGAAGAGTCTTTACAGCGGCGTGCGTGTGGGTTGAGCATGTCTTTAATATCCGCAGTGACACCCTCGGAGGTGCCCCAGGCGGGAGTCAAGCGCTCCCTCTCTGGCAACCCCACCAGCGTTCCGGGGGGACTGCCGGCCTTTAGGGACAGCAAGGTCTCCGAACCGAGCCGTGACATCAAAGTCCCAAAGCTCTCGCAGTCAAATCGACCGAATGAGGGCTCCAACATCCCAATCCCGTACAATCGCGTGTGTCCATTGGAATTCCTCTCGGGATGGACCGGACGTCTGGCGCCTGGAGACGTCGCCTTCGTGTGCAAGTACCCGCCCGGGTTTTTAAGCAAGAACCCGCTCGGTGCCGGCACCAATGGCACGGCGACCATGTCGCGCGTCATCGGACTCGACGGCATCAACCGGCTCTTGCACGGCGCAGGCAACCCCGACGGCTGGGTGGCGGGCGGCAACGTGCTCGTGGTGGACAAGGGCACGTCGCCGCTCCAGGTGCTCAATGTGAATCCCCAAAAGGATGACAAGGGCGAGGACATCCTCGGCACGTTCACTGGGCTCAGCGTGCTGGACACCATCCGTCTCGACGGCCTCGTCAAGTCCAACGACGAACCGTTTGCGTTCACCTCGAGCGGATCGCGCGACGCTGTCGTCTTCAACAATATCATCCAAGGCCCGACAATTTGCAACAATGGATTTCTAAAGTACGACGCGCGCGCCAATCCTGGCTACCAGATTGACCAAGAAGCGGGCACGGGCGGTGCCACGCCGCTGCGCACCGTCGAGTCGCACCCGCGCGGCAGCGTAGAGGGCGGCTACCACATTGGCGGCGCGGGCGGCGGCGGCGGTGTGCCCGGCCGCGTCGGTGCACCTTGGCTGGCGCAACAAGGGCAGTACGACTACGTGGCCACATTTACGGGCACGTTTTCATCCTACCCGGCTCAGATGTTTGATAGAAACATACAGCCACTGAACACGCTCTACCTCGGCCTGCGCGCGTACAAGATCTCCGAGGATATTCGCGCCAAGGTGAGCTCCAACCCCGACGCGGCGCCGGGCAGCGCCGGTCTCGGCGCGGGCGGTGCCAAAGCCGACAAGGATGCCTACATGTTCCAAATCTTGCCCTTTTCGTCGCGCAAGGCCTACCTGTGCCAGCACGTGCAGGACGAGCTCACGGCCACAAAGGAGGGCATAGAGGAGTTCAAGACCGCGATGGAAAAATATATGAAAAACAATCCTGGCGCGACCAAGGACCAGGCGCGCATCAGCGCGGGAAACGAGTTGCAGAAAAAAGGCAGGCCACTATTCCGCAAGCTAAAGAAGGACCTCAAGAAGAGGCTGGTCGATATCAACTCCCTGATGGCGAGCCACAAGCGCGGCGAAAAAAAGAGCCGCTTCGACGACGACGTCTTTGACGCTGTGCGCACCGAGGACCTGGCCAACATGGTCGGGTGTTGGAAGGTCGGACGCGTGCTCGACGTCAAGGGCATGCGTCACGCCAGCTACGAGGGCGGACCCAGTGACACCGGGTTTGCGCTCATGGTGGACGTGCAGACGAGCTGGCTGAATGCATTGCCCTTGGCGGGCGGCTCGATGCGTAATGCCACGGAAGAGTACGGGTTTCTGCTCACCCCTTCCGAAGACCGGG
>Ga0115007_10002801_pt1 | contig 10658 bp, 15 predicted proteins | sample ArcOceMetagenome_2_FD_87166 | JGI IMG/M metagenome (GOLD analysis project Ga0115007, IMG submission 87166) | Marine eukaryotic phytoplankton communities from Arctic Ocean - Arctic Ocean ARC135M Metagenome | ecosystem: Environmental > Aquatic > Marine > Oceanic | place: Arctic Ocean | collected...
AAATTTGGACATCGAATTCAGATTAAATATATAAAAAAAACTCAAAAACTAAATATTATTTAGTTATTACCATATTTAACTTGTATTTAGAAAATCAATTATGGTAACAAATAAACTTAACTAAAGTCTAATATTTTTTGCCTTTAAATATTGAATAATAACCTTACTTGCGTATATTTTTGATACACCAAAATATCTTGCAGTAGCACGCACACCCTTACTCGTTTGTAAAAAATATTTTATTATCTCATTATCACTCACCATTGTAATTAATATATTGTGTAAATACTTTATATTAATAATATGTTAATTGTTACGGGGTATATTTAAAAATATTTCTTATTTATTTTATATTTTAAGGTCGTTAATTTTTTTTTGTTCTCGCCTTACCAAAAAACATCATAGAACTTCTTTTTTGCATTATACCATGATCACTGTCTCCATCATCATCATCGTCGCTATTTATTTCAACATCGACTATTGGTTTCCAATCTCTAAAAGGGTCTAATACAAAATCTATAAATTTATTTCCCTCTTTCAGATCTCTTGGCATTCTATAACAACATCCACTACATAAATGTTTTCTTTTATCTTCTGCTATAGCCATTTCTCTTTTCCATAATTGATCAATAATTGAAAATGCTGTTCCTAATAATAAAATAGTACTTAAAATCTTTTTCTTTTTTCTGTAATATTTCTTTAATTTTATTTCTTTTTGGTGATGAGTCCAATTAGGATGAACTTTGGTAAATGTTATTTTGTTAGATATATCTCTCAGGCGTGTAATATAATCCTTTCGAGTGTTTTCGATTTTTTTAATTATTGAAAAAACATTTACATTGTAAATATGTGGGTAAGTATATCTAATATACCTAGGAACAATAAATTGATTTGTTTCCTTGATTTCTTTAATTTTTGCCTCAATATCTTTGATTTTCTGTGTTAATTCTAAACCCTCTTCGTTATTACTTATTGAATTTTTAGCATTATTAATTCCATTTGTGTTACTGTCTACACTAGCAAACATTAAATAATAACCTGAACTAAATTCACACATTGATTGTAGTTTATCATATTGGTGAGCAGATATTTTATGTGCTTCTGCTTGTGCATCTAATTTCATATAACTAACTACTGTTAATAAAAAAGATATAAACGCATTTAACCCGGATAACGCATAAGCACCCCATTCAAAAATATCCAATCCCACTGATAAAACAGTTGCCAATGAAGACAAAAATATTGCAGGCAACATTAACTTGTTCAATTGGTGAGTTCTATAATAATGTGATTCCATATAAATTAATTTTTGTCCTCTTACATAAGAAGCTAAAATGTCCATAGCAGATGAATAGTATTCACATTCGTTAAAATATAATTTTGTTAAACTTTTATATACTTGTGTATACGTTATTTTTTTGTATTTTATCAATCTACAGGAATCTTCTTCCAAATCATTATCTGAATAATCTATGGGTTCCAATTCATCATAATCTGTAAAATCAATTTCATCCTGATTTATTTTTAATTTTATTAAAGATTTTATAGTCGTTCTTACACTATCTGGTATATTAGTAGGCATATCTACTAATTCCAAGGATTTATCTATTATATCGTCCCGGACATCTATTGTTAATCTCCTCTCCAATGGTTCATTTTCGTCTATAACGTCTAAATTTATATTATTTGAGCTTATATCACTACTCATATAATATATGAAATTAATTTATTTTTTCGGCATAGCATCTTTTATATTAATAACTTCGGCAATATTTCGTGTAATATTTTTACTTGCCTTTTCTTTACCTTCAGCAGCAGACATATTCACCATCATATATTGCCACTTATCTAATAATTTTGGATCTTGTAAAAAATTGGGATTTTCTTTTTCCCATTCTGTTAAAGATTGAACTTGTTTAATTTTTATATTTGTAATAGTTTTGTCTATCTTTTCATTATTTACATCTTTTGTCCATACATCATCCTCCTTTACATAGAATTGTAATCTTTTCGTATCACTGCAGTGTATTGGGCGTTCTGTGGGGTCCAAATCTTGTAACTGTTTTGTAAAGATATTTGTAACTCCTTTTACAAATCCATTATCTTTTGAAAACTCCAAATCTTCCAAACTAACATTCATGTTTTGTATAAAATCAGTCAAATTCATTGCGTTTTTACAATTTTTATTCAAAAACAGATTAATAGAAATAGTATTGTTGTTATTATTTCCTACATTCTTGGAGATTTCAGCATTTTGTTGTATAGATTGCTTTAATAATTCCAATGTTTCTTCATGTTGAACCATTATATTGTTCATTAATTCCTTGTAAGTTTTCTCATCCAGATTATCTTTCTTTTCTATACAAATTTCCATATTTGATTTAAACTCTTTTTTTGTTTTTTTTTCCTGAAGTTCTTCTATTTTCTTCTCCAAATTTTCGATTTTTGAAATGCTGTTTTGGGGTTTTTTGGATTTCTCATCCATCGTTTCAACAAGTGAATTTAATAAAATTTTACAATTTTTTTGATGTTTCCTTAATGAGCTCTTAGACTTATAAGTTTTATCACAAAAAACACATTCAAAATCATCAGAGCATGTGTTTTTGGGGTTTTCTAGTGCCCACCAACGATGTTTCTTAGTTTTCAAGTGTCTACTGTAATCTTTTTTATTAGACGATAAGAAGTCACATTTCTCACAAAAATATTTTACTTTTTTTTTTCGAATCCCCTTTTGGGGTTTTTTTCCATCCATGTTTTTCATATATAATGGATTAGAAAAAAACCCCTAAATCCTTTTTTTTTCTTATAAAAAATGGGTGTTAAAAATTTATGGTAACAAAACATTTATATAGAAAATAGAAATTCCCTACATAATGGTCTAATCCGTTTTTTGTCCTTTTTTTTTGAAAGAAGTACATCGAAAAAATCAAAAATGGACATTTTTAAAATGTCCAAAATGCAATATAGGAACACTTTTTCTTTTCACTTTTTTTGCGGACAATTAGTGCCTTTTTTTAGGTAGTTGAAAATAAGACCAGACTTTGACTTAAAGAAAAATACTTAATATTATTTATATGACTGAAACCCAGCAAATGGTAAAACAATTCTTAAATAAATGTGGTATTGTATTTGAAGATTATAAAATGTTAGATGGAATGTTAATTCCAAGAGAAACTTTATTGAATAATGAAAAGTATGGAAATATTAAAGAAGATTTGGTTCAAATAAAAAAAACATATAGTAGTGGTGCATTAACTGCTCTTCAAAATTGTGCAGAAAAGAAGCAGAAATGGCCTCTGTTAAATTTGGTTAGACAAATATTGAAAAGTAATAATTATAAAATGGATCCAATTAGAAAAAGTAATGGATATACAAAAGAAGGAAAAAAGAAATATTTAAGATTTTTTATAATAAAAAAGATTAAATCAACAAAAGATGTAAAATTAGAAGTTAAATAAAAAATAATTTAAAATAATAATCTTATATTAAATTATAATATGTGGAATTACAATAAAGATGTATCTATCGCATTAGGGGTAACAACCATTATTTCTGGAATAGCTTGTTATTATATGTATAATGGTTCAGGAAACGGGGGTTCTTCTACAGCAGTATTGTCTGATAGTGTATCGGCTACCAATAAGGTTATTACCAAAACGTGGGATATGTCTCGTTTATTTGGATACACAAAATCAATAGCAGTAGCAAGTGCCGGCATTGTAGCTGAAGGTAATAAAGATTTAACAAGTCCTTAATAAATATAATTTAAATATTAAACTATATTTATATAAATGAGTATAATGGAGTTAGTAAGAAAAATATCCCCTATGGGATTGATTGATGGATGTGTAAGTTTTATGGGGTTCAATATGATACACAGTGCTATAAATGTTCAAACACAAAACGGTAATATGTCAAATAATTTTACGGCCTTATTTCACGCGGGTTCTGCAGTACAACTTGCTTTGTCTTATATAATATCTGGTAATGATAAAAATTATTATGTATTAAAAAAATTTTGTTCTGGTTATTTCATGTATGATACTGTTTACACAATTAAATACAGAAAATTTAATTTAACAAGTATTTTTTATTGTTATCATCATCTATCAAGTATATATTATTTACATCAAAACCCTACAATGTATTTGGCTGACAAAGTAATGTTTTGGGGGGAATTATCTAATTTGCCGTCATATTTTGTATATTATTACTTGAAAACCAACAAAGACCCAAAAAAATTAAGGTTGTTGAAAAAGTTACAATTTTGCTTATATTCATTTATAAGATTACCAATAATGAGTTATTTAACTTATAACGCATTATCAACAGTAGAAGATAAACGGCCTATTTATGCTGTATTACCTGTATATCTTATGGGATTATTTTGGAGTAGAACACTTTATAAAAATCTTTAAACTATGTTATTTCCACTATTATCTGTATTATCTGTAGCATTATCAATTGTCTGATTTTCTATATCAGATGTTTCCTCTATATCTGGTGTTTCTTCTATATCTGGTGTTTCTTCTATATCTGGTGTTTCTTCTATTATAATATTAATTCTTTTTGCGATTGGACTATTTATTGGACTGATTTCTGGACCAGAATTTATTTCATTAATACTTTCATCGTCACTGCTGTAACTACTTACTTCCTCAACATTTGATTTAAGAGAACTTAATAACGTTTCCATGCTATCTTCAATACCTGAAGAGTTGAATTTACTTTTAACAAGTTCTTTGTGAGTATTTATTTTTGTAAGTTCAATCATATCTTTCATTTTCTTCTCACGTTCAAAAAATTCAGCCTTAATTTTTTTTATTATTTCTTCTTCTTTTTTCTTTTCTTGAAGTAATAATAAGTTTTGTTGTAGTCGTTGTTTTTCAAATTTCTCCAGGGCTTCTTTTTCAGCTGTGTCTTTTGCACGTTTAATTTCTTCCTCTTTGTCTCTATAAATTGTAATAGGTTTAATATCAAGAATTTCTGGTCGAAAGAAGTTATATCCATTAGAAAGATTTCCACTGGCGTCTTCAACAGGTTCTGGAAAGCGTTTCATGAATCCGTTAACAATCCTTTCTGGAATATTTGGAGATTGTTCTACTAGTCTATCTAATTCGGCTCTACAGGTTTGTAAGAATTCTGAACCATTAGCTGTTCTCTCTTTAACTGGTAAACTTAGTTCTACACTAATATTTCTTGAAAATTTGGAATAGGCTAAACTAGCAGCTCTATGACCTTCTAATAATTCGCTTACACGTAAAAACTGTGATAAGGTTGTAATTAAACCTGCTGAAAGGTTCAAAAACCCAATACCAAGAGGCACATAATCTTTCCATGCTTCTGGAAAAGATCCTTGAGCAAAATTTGCTGTACCTGTAATTGTGGAAATAACAATAACCGGTAATGCGAACCATAAATTTTGTCTATTAAATTTGTGAAATGCTTTGTCGTGTAAATATCTATAACTAGAACCAATTTCACTCCATCTCTTAAGAATGAGTTCTTGTTGTTTATGCCATTCGGGAATAAAACCGGGGTCTATTTTACTTTTATCATTTGTCGTAGATGCTTCGTTTTCTTTAGACATTTATATAATATTTTATTAAAAAATATAATTTCAAAAACCAACGCATATAATTTGCTAAACCTAAAAAAATAAATAAAAACAACATAGAAAATACCCAACATTATAAACCAATAATGTATTGGGGAATTCAAGATGCGACTGTTAAATTTTGTGAAGATAAATATAATGTTCTACCTTATGTAGCAGAATATTATAATACTATTAGTGCTATTAGTTACTTGATGGTAGGTTTATTTTTTAAAAAGTTTACAAATCTAAAAAAAATTTCAAACAGTATTATATTTTTAGGAATAGGGACAATGTTATTACATGGTACCTTGAGGAGATATGGGCAATGGATGGATGAATGTGGTATGTTAAGTTTTAGTTATGACGTAATAGTAGAAATAAGAAATCGAAGTAACAAAAAAACACATTATTTATATTTCATATGTTTAATATGCAGTTATTTTATATTTTTAAAATTCCATTTTTTTGTATTATTATTTTTAGGATTACAAATCTATATTTATTTGATAATAAATAAATCATATAAAAATAATCGTAATAAGATATTGGTAAATGCTTATGTTTGTTGTTTTGTAATATCAATAATTTTATGGGGTCTTGACCAATTTTATTGTAGTTATACGAAAAATTTACAACTTCACGCTTTATGGCATGTAGGAACAAGTTTATCAATATTATTTGGTTGTTTAACTTTAATCTAATAGTTATATATATAATGTGGCAATTTTTAGTAGGGTTTAGTGCTGGAATGTACGTAGGAACAATATATGATTGTAACCCAACAGTTAAATTTATTTCTGATTGTTTAAAAGATAAAATACCAAAGGAGGCATTCCCAAAAAAGAAAGATGAAAAAAAATAATTTATTAGTTAAATAATTTATAAATTATTTGAAGAAAGCGGGAATATTATAATTGTCTCCTTCCTTGGTATATTTAGCTATAATTTTAGGATTAATAGTTTCACCTAATATATCATCTGTATCATATACATTATTAGTTCCGTCGATATAATAAATAATGCCTTTTATTTCTTGTGCCCAGCAAGTTTTTTTAGTGTGTGTTTTTGGAGTATCTGTTTGTGTTATTTCACCATGTGGGATACCTTTAATGTGTGTTCCGCAAAATTTGGGATTATCTTTTTTCCTTCTAGTGCATTGTTCGTTGTTAGCTCTAAGAGCACAACATCGTTCGTGGTAAGGAACAACATTTTTAACACGTTTTCTTTTTTGAAAATCTTGAGGAAGAAATGCTAATTGAGGAAAATCATATATATATTGGACAAGTTCGTTCATATACTCTTTATTAAGTTTATCATCGATAACAATTTTATTTTTCAACTGTTCTTTAAAATTTTGAATATAAATGCGAGTTTTAGATGTGATTCTCTTTTCCATAATGATAGTATAATAATAATTATAACAAATATATTAAAATCAATTTTCAATATATTTAAAAAAGGAACTTAAAAGGTAAGAAAACTTGCTACTCTATTAGGTAAAAAGAAGGCTAAAGCAAGTATCATGTTTAACCATAAAATAATTGGTAAAACGTTGTCTTTTGGAAGTGCGGGAAATAAATAACTTATAAGTGATCCCATCCCATTAATAAATATAAATGCTAGTAAAATGAGGGTGTGTTTATTCATATAATAAATATAAATATTATATTATTGAATAGTTTTCATAATTTGGATCCCATGTAGGTTTGAGTGATTTTTTATCAATAAGATGATAACTTAATGCGGTAAAACTTTCAAATGACTTAGTAACAAAACTAGAGTTGATTTGGTAAAATCCGGATAAATTTTCATATTTTAAATTACTAACAACAATAGAATCCCATTTATTTGTCCATTTAATTTTTAATAACTCGCCCTTTGTTTGTTTGGATGTATCTAATGTTTTAATATATTTATAAAATGGGTCTGTAGGTCTATATAACATAACTCGTGGTTTATTTGTAAAGAGAACAAATCTAACAAACCCTGAAGAGTTAAGCAGGCCGTTTTGGTCTGTTATGGATTTATCTTGAATTTGTCTTTTAGAATAATTACTACTCCATGCTCCGCGAAACCCATTAATAAAATCGGTAAAATAATAATATGGACCGAATGTTCTTGTGGATGATGATTTGATACCCATAATAGATATAAAGGGTAATAATTCTTTGGTTTCAGTATAATAAGCAGTGGTTGGGATTTGTATATTTATATTTTTTTTATTTTTAAGGTAAATAAGTTTAGAATTATTATAAAACAATTTGCTAACAGAATTATGTATAGGAAAATTTAATATTTTTTTCTGGTTACATATTTCGTGTATTGTGGACCACCATAATTGATGATTTTTTTTCAACAACGGCACTTTATATTTTTTATATGGAACTTCATAAAATAAGAATATACCTTTAGAATTTTGAATATAACCTAAACAATCATTAGATGGATATATGTCTTTAATCAACTTTTTAGAAGCTTGTTTAATGGTATCTTTACCAAGTATTCTAAATGGAAAAATGCACAAGTTGCTGTATTTATTATTGCTAGTTGGATATTTATATAATAAAAATTCTAAAAAGGGGTTCTGAATAATTTTATTTGGTTTACTAATAATAACTCTAAAACAACATGCATAAACGAATAATGTGGTATTTTTTTTTATTTGTGAAAAATCTGTTTTTAAAACACCATTTAAATTATATTTATAATAATTATCAGGGAAAAAGTCATCTTTTTTGTTATATTTAATAGTAACAACTTCATTTTGAATAGTAGATAATTTTACAGGTGGTGATTGTTTAATAGATATATTCATTTATTATATATATTAAATAACTATTATATTAATTTTATTTTTTTTTAATTTTTCGTTTTATGCTTTCTTTTTCTTTTTCAGAACGTGATTCCATAATAAATTTACTGAGTTCATCAATAACACGTTGGTCTCCCTTGAAATATTGTGTTAATGAGGTTAATAAATGTTTTTTGCTAAGTGGTGCTTTAGTTTTAGTTTTATTATAAACAAGTTCTCCATCGGGAACATTTAATGCATCTATATCATTGGATTTCATAGTGCCCATAAGATTAGTTGTAAGTTGTTTTTTGAGTTTTCTTCTTTCTTTAATTTCTTTCTGAAGAGCTCGAATTTCATTATCAATTGTTAACCAAGATTTTACGTTTTCTAATAAAGCATTTTGAGTTTCGTTACTCATTAATATATTAAATACTTATAAATTATTTAAGTTGATTGTATAATTAATATTTAATAAGTAAATTATTCTCAAATTAATAGTACATTGACTTTATACTAAAATTTTCATTGAATAATTACTTATTTGGTTGTTAGAAGAGTTGGGATAATTATCATTTTTTTTTATAATTTCCATTTTTTAAATTTTCGATAGCTTTGTGTGCACTTTTGCTAATTTTTACGTTTTGGTTTTTGATGTTTATTTTACTAATAGAGCTTTTTTTTTTATTATTGTGAAATTTACACATATTATTTTCATATATTTTTTTACACGGACAATTAAGTCCCTTATTTTTCCCTTTTTTAAATTTATAAGAGCAATATGTAATGGGTAAAACAGGTGTATTAGTATTATTTAATGATAAAATTAGTTCTTTTTCTTTTTTCAACTTGGCGATTTGGTTTAATTTTTCAATATTTTTATTTTCTCGTTTTTGTATAATTTTAAAATGTGAAGAACAATATTTCTCCATGCATTTTTTATCACAGGGCTGTGATTTTCTTTTTCCTGATACGAATGTATAAATACACTTATTAGGTAACATCATGAGACTTACAGGCCAATTAACAAATCTAACTTTATCATATCCGTCTTTATGGGGTAGTATTCCTTTTTGAATATTTCGACAATATGGGCATTTTATTTGACAAGCCTTAACTTTTTTTGTCTCACTGTGCCATGAGTGTTTTTTTTGTTTATATACTTCATTATAAATATGTTTATAATTAAATTTATGATTGCATTCAAGTTTAATACAATTATCTTCTAATAATTCATTTGAAATTAAACATGTTTCGGAACTATTATCGGGTTCATTGTATGACTCTTGCAACAATTTCATCAATTCTTCGTTAAAATTTATATTATTATTATTCATTTGAATATAATAAATTATTCTCTTTATATTTTTTATACTAATGTCTTTTAATTTGGGTAATATGTGGAAAAAAGTAAAGAAGAAGAATGATGGGTTTGTAAAAAAACCAAACAATTATTTGAAGGGTATGGTGAAAATAAATACTATAAAATCATCACGGTTGTCTACGGGATCAAAAATGGGAACAAAAGGGTTTTGGGGAAATCCAACATGGATTTTATTTCATGCTTTAGCTGAAAAGGCAGATAGTGAAAAATACAAAGTTCATTATAATACCGTATGGAATTTTATAAAAGAAATTTGTGGTGGATTACCATGTCCTTATTGTCGTGCGGATGCTTTAAGTTATATTAGTAAGATATCAATTCAAAATATAAATACAAAGGAAAAATTAAAAAATATGTTATTTAACTTTCACAATCATGTAAATAAAAAGACAAACAATGTTGTAGAAAACATTACTATATTGGATAAGTATAAAAATTCTAATTTGAATAAAATAATAGAATTTTTTATGAAACGTTTTTTTGTTTCTTATATAGGAAGTCGTCAATTTAATGACTGGTATAAAAACAAAATAAAAGATAAAACAATAATATTTTGGGCGTTTTATATTAAAAATATAGTATAATTAAGTGTAAGTACATTTAAATTTAGTTTTTCCAAGCTTACATTTTTTTTGTTTTTCAGCTCCAAAAAACAACCAAGAGGAGTCAATTGATTTAATAGCAGCCCACCAACCAACGCCAAGCATAGCACCTATCACAACTCCAAGCATAATACCCTGTGATTTATCACACAACATACTCTTGCGTAAAAGTAAATGTGTAATAGCAATTAAAGATAATCCAAAAACAAATATTATTCCACCAATTGGAAAGTGTGGGTTGGTTGCGACGGCCATGATAATATAAAGTATGGTAAAAGAATG
>Ga0115007_10002803_pt1 | contig 10655 bp, 10 predicted proteins | sample ArcOceMetagenome_2_FD_87166 | JGI IMG/M metagenome (GOLD analysis project Ga0115007, IMG submission 87166) | Marine eukaryotic phytoplankton communities from Arctic Ocean - Arctic Ocean ARC135M Metagenome | ecosystem: Environmental > Aquatic > Marine > Oceanic | place: Arctic Ocean | collected...
CTCTCATACCTACTGGAAAGTCCTCGCTTTTCGACACGGTGCACGTGAAGAGGTCAAACCTCCTGAAACCTGCCTCGACCTAATGAAAAAACTCTCACCTTCCGATCAAGCTTACTTCCATGAAACAAGAAACAGCATAATTACAGGCACACCTAACGAGTGTAGGGCTAGATTAGAGGAGCAAGCAAACTACTATGATGTCGATGAAGTGATGGTTGTAGCCGTCACCCACAGCTTTGAAAAACGCTGTGATAGCTACCGCAAATTAGCACGGGTATTCAGCGAATAACCCACACTGAATTAATGGACTAAAAACATTCAATAAAAAAGCCAACTTAGACATTCACTAAGTCGGCTTTACACTCACTTCACTTACTTATCAGGTAGGCTGAAAACTAAAAAACTGTCACCGGTTGGATAACCTGCAATTTTATTTCCCCCAGCCGCAACAGCAATATATTGCTTCCCTTTGATTGAATAACTAATCGGAGGCGCATTGACTCCGTACGGTTGTTTAAATGACCACAGCTTTTTACCGCTCTGTTCGTCCAACGCAAAAAACTCGCCGTCACCTTCACCACTAAAAATTAAACCACCCGCCGTCGATAAAACACCACCTAACATAGGTAACCGCGTTTTATGTTGCCACTGGATTTTACCGTCTGTCAGCGCGATCGCTGTTAACGTACCAAATGCTTGTTCATCACTAAACTCAAAATAGGTGTAGGTTTGCCAAGGTAGCTCTTTGTTTAAATTTAGCGGCTTCCGATAATAGGTAGCCGGCTTATGAATACCTGCAATATACACTTGCTGCTTGGCCTGATTAACAGAAACCGGTGACCAATTACTCCCACCCGCAATACTTGGAGCAACAGTCACCCCCGTTTCTATCGGATCGGCAAACATATTCACTTGCGGTACAAATGGGTCTGATTTATACAGCAACTCCCCAGTTTCTCGGTTTAACACATAAAACCAACCGGTTTTTCCTGCTTGCCCTACTGCTTTTACGCGTTCACCTTTAATAATTGCCTCAAAAAGCACGGGCGGGCTTGAAACATCATAGCCCCAACGATCATGCGGCACTTGTTGAAAAGCCCATTTAAGCTCTCCACTTGTGCTGTCAATTGCAACAATACTAGATGTATGTAAATTATCCCCGGGGCGAGCAGAATCATCCATATTCGGAGCAGGGTTACCCGTTCCGATAAACAGCCACCCACTCTCTTTATCAACTGCGGGAGTCGTCCAGATGGAGCCACCACCAAATTTCCAGCTTTGACGAAGATGTTCCTGCTTTTCCTTCTCTTGCTCTATATCTCGATTAAGCGAGATACCGTCAACCGTTTTATCACGCCATTGCCCCACCCAATTTTCACCACTGACACTGTACCAACGCCACAACCCCTTGCCTGTTTGGCTATTAAATGCAGCTAAAAACCCTCGTAATCCGGTACGCCCATCACCCAGCCCAACAACTCTCAACCCTGAATCTGTGTCTAGATGAAGACCATACCCTGCTCCGGTGCTACCTATAATGACTTTATCTTCAAAAACTTGGGGAGCCATATTAAAACTATGGCTAGTACCACCAACTATTTTTGCATTTTTGCCTAGATCCACCCCCTGCAACAAACCACCCATGCTCTCCTGTACGGATAAACTAATATCCTTAACTTTTATATCCCAAAGCAGGTCGCCACTCTTCTGATCCAATGCAATTAAATGCCCATCAATCGTCGCCTGAAAAACTTTTCCACGACTCACAGCAACACCGCGGTTAGCAGGACCGCAACAGCTTTTTTTACTCTCAAGGGAATGTTCATAGCGCCATATTTGCTCGCCACTAGCGGCATCAAGCGCCACGACATGATTGAAAGGTGTACTAAAAATAAGCTGATTATTTATTTTAATGGGACTGGTTTGAAAACTCGCTTTAATACCGGTGCTATACGACCAGGCCAATTCAAGCTGGTTAACATTGTCAGCATTAATTTGAGACAGTGGGCTAAAACGCTGATTTGATAGTCCGTTACCATATGTCGACCAATTAGAACCATCTCCATACGCATAACCTCCTGCGCCTAACATACAGACTAAGTAAAGCATGAGCTTCTTCATGTTTAACCTCTTAAAAATTCTTAATATCGACACTCCTTAACTAACCTGTCTCCTTTAAATAGGTTAAAGAGTAGCTCTTACACTTATCATTCAATAAGGTGAAATAAGCTCCCTAGCGCACACATCAAGCTATTAAGGGAATATGCTTTGCTAGACAGTCTATATCAAAAAACACATAGCACAGCGGGCATTTAGCCCGTTAAACATCGCTTAAGTTGCCTATTAGGCCGAATGAATCCGGTAAATACCCGGTTACAAAAATTACATGACCCATCAGGTAATAAGATAAAACTATATTGGGCTGGTGCCAATCGTCTAAATCTACTCTGGAGTGGTAGAGCGAGGCGAATAATTAAGCGGAATCAAAAATTGTTTTTTTATTTGTGTAGTTACACGAATTTTCGTTACTACTTGTCGGTTACTCAGTCCGCAGGCTCTAGATCTCTGCGCAAATCTTACGTAAAAAATCGGAAGCCGCATTAATGGCTTATAATCGCGAATAAACACGCAACCACTTACATCGCTACACCTTAGTTTTTACACATGCATAGCTAATAGCCGAAATCGAACAAATTGCTGGCCATCGATTAAATAGTTTCCATCTTCGACAAAACCAAATCGAGTGATGGCTTTCGAGTTTGGTCTATCAATAGGCAAGAGCGCTGTTATTGACTCCAGCTTCCAATCAACAAACGCAATATTTTTGACCTTATCAAATACCTTTCTTCCATAGCCCCAAAAGTCAGGGTGGAGTACTAAGGCAAAATCCATTTCCCCGTTTTCGGGTTGCAACCCTCCCCATCCAGCAAAATCGTTATTAACTAATACAACCCAAGGGCCAATACCATGCTCTTCCCAAATTTGCTTTTTCGATCTTAAAAACTCTCGGCAATTCTCTTCCGAAAAAACGCCACCCAGTAATGGCAGGTGCTTGCCTACTAAAGGGTTATTCATTAAATCAATGAGCTGTTTTTCGTACATTTCACTGAGATGAACAAATGTAATTTCTCCCACAAATTAGCTCCTTTCGTAACTTCTTCTCTCACTCACTTTTACATTTCGAAAGACTGCTGACAGGAGGTGACAGTAGTGCTCTGTTAATCTTTCGGCACGTTTATTTATCATCCAAACCCTAACTTAAGGATATCTTTATGTATACACTTTATGGCTTTCCATTCTCACAGCACAGTCGACGTGTGGTTTCTCTATTAGAAGAGACTGGCTTAGAATACGAATTTAAAAACGTCGACATGATGAGTGGTGAGCATATGTCTCCAACATATCTGGAGACCAATCCAAATCATCAGGTTCCCACGTTAATTGCCGATAATGTTAAGATTCACGAGTCAAATGCTATTTTACGCTATCTTTGTAACAAGCATAACTTGGAAGCTTGGTACCCTCAGGATGCTGATACGCGAGCGGCAGTAGATCAGTGGCTGGACTGGATTCAATGCCGTTTATCTCCCGCTGTTCTCGGTATTGTGCTTAACAAAGTATTTATGGGAGAGGACGCTGATCAAGATGCCATCAAGCAAGGGCAAGAAAAAATGGTAGAGTTGTCGCCTTTGTTAGAGAATACCTTTGCCGATTCGCAGTTTCTTTGCGGTGAAAAACCGACTATCGCCGACCTTGCGCTTGTCTCTAATATATTCCACCTGAGTTTAGCAGACGAACTTCCCACAGGGGAGAGTACTAGAAGTTGGTACAAGGCCATGCTAGAAATGGATGGCGTTAAAAAGTCATTACCAGAAATGTGATCAGGGCCCTATGTCAGCGACAAGACGACTTTTTAGTATTATTCAGACCTTGCGATCGGCCAAGCGGCCGATCACTGCGCAACAACTATGTGAGCAGCTGGAAGTATCGTTACGCACTATCTATCGAGATATTGCAGAGCTTCAGGCACAGCGTATTCCAATTGATGGTGAGGCAGGCATTGGCTACATTTTGAGAGATGGTTACGACATGCCTCCTTTGATGCTTACGTCAGATGAGCTGGAGGCTGCGCTTTTAGGGGCTCAATGGGTTGCCGAGCGTGGTGATGAGAAACTTTCAATCGGCGCAAGAAGCTTGGTTGAAAAGCTAAATGATGTCGTGCCTCAGCACCTAAAACAAATCGCTGACTCTTTGGTTGTTGTTGCGCCCTGCCTTACCCCGATCATCTCCGATACGATAGACCCTGAGGTGTTGCGAGAAGCAATGCGCTCGCGAAAGAAAGTCAAAATAGAATATACAGATGAAGCTGGCAAAGTTAGCCTGCGAACTATTTGGCCTTTTATGCTTGCCTATTTCGAGACGGTTAAACTCGCTGTCGCATGGTGCGAAAAACGAGAGGGATTCAGGCACTTTCGCACAGACAGAATACTTCATATGGAGGTTTTAGAGGAGGTATTTCCAGCTACAACCCAACAGCTTAAGCAGGATTGGTGGAAACAAGAAAAAGAAAAGCCACGGTTTTACACAAAAGACAGCCCAAGTTAATGGCAACGTTAAAACTCTAATCTCGATCAGCCAGCGCATCACATAAGCGCCAACTTCCTTGTTAAAAACTCATTTAATATCTATTGACCTATCTATTGACCTATCTATTGACCTATCTATTGACCTATCTATTGACCTATCTATTGCTTGACAGTTTAAGGTGCTTACAGTCACTTCCTAGAAGTGTTTAACGCTCTGTACAAAATATAAGAACTTGCAAGCAAAGTTGGATTATCAGGAACCACTCTTCTTTACTATGAAAAGATTAGGTTGATCCCTGGCGACAGACAGCCAAATGGCTATCGAGTATATACAGAGAAAGATTTACAGCGAATCTTGTTGATCCAAAAATTGCAATCTGGTGGTTTGACACTAAAGGAATGTAAAGCATGCCTTGAGGAAAAAGTTAATAAAGCGCTATTGATGGAGCGTGTAACAGCACTTGATAAAGAGATTGAGCAAAAACAACAGTCTAAAAAGTTGCTTGTGGCCTTAATCGGTGAAGGTGACACCAAAGCGTGGCACGAAGACTTAAATAAGCGGGCACCTGATGCTCATTTAGAGTGGTTATTAACTCAGGGTTTTAGCTATAAAGAAGCTCTACAACTGAAGTGGTTATCAAAGAATATGAACGAACACGACTTATATATGAATGATTTCATGAAGATTTTTGAAACACTAGAGCGATGGGGGCCAAGTAGTGAGGAAGATACCAAAAAAGCATTGCTCGCTGTACCAAAATTGCCAGAATCCATTCTGGAGATCGGTTGCGGTAAAGGGCTTTCTACTGAAGTATTGGCAAAATGTAGTAACGCAGAGATTACAGCCTTGGATAATGAGCAATCAGCTCTTGATAGGCTGGAGCAGCGCTTTGCGCAACAATGTCTGGTTGACCAACTCAGCACGGTTTGTGCAGGCATGACGGAGCTTCCTTTTCCAAAAAACAGCTTTGACCTTCTATGGGCGGAAGGAAGTGCCTATATAATCGGAGTGGAAAATGCATTGGCGCAATGGCGTTCTGTACTTAAAAAGCACGGGTATTTAATGCTCAGCGATATGGTCTGGCGAACATCGACTCCGAGCTGTGAGTCAATTGAGTTTTGGGAACAAGAATATCCGGATATTCAACTGGTTCAGACCAGAATTAATCAAATGAAAAAAGCCGGTTATCAAGTCATGATCACTTCCCACAAAGCGAAAGCGCATGGTTAAACTACTATACGCCATTGGGGAAGCGACTAAGCGAGCTAGAAAGGGATTTGGCAGATAGCTCCGCATTCAAGGATGTACAAAATGAGGTGAATATTTGCACTCAATTTTAGTCATGAGTTTGGCTATCACATGTTCATTCTAGAAAAACTCAATTCTTAGTCCCGTATTTGTGTTTTTGACGCTTAGACATATAAGCGTCGTAATTCCTCAAAACCCTACCTTTTAGACGGCGTAAGCTAGAGTAGCGTTTCATTCAAAGAGACATTGCCTTGACATTAATAGTAGATCGGTCTAATAATAAATAACAAAAGTCGGACTGCTCATCTGTCTTATCGACTTTTTCGACTACAACGTAATGAGTGTGAGGCTAAGGAAATGAAAAAATTAGAGGGTAAGGTAGCCGTAGTAACAGGCGGGAATAGCGGTATTGGTTTTTCGGTAGCCAAGATGTTTTCTGATCATGGCGCTAAGGTCGTTATCTTTGGTCGCGATGCAGAGTCCCTGAAGGACGCAGACATAGCTCTTGCTGGGGAAAGCATGTTTATAAAAGGCGATGTCTGTTCTCAGGAAGACCTAGAGACATTGTTTCGGAAAACACGGAACCACTTCGGCACCATCGACATTGTTGTAGCTAACGCGGGAGGAGCCATAATGCAGCCATTTCTGGAGGTTACAGAAGAAGATTTTAATTATCAGAGTGATGTTAATTTCAAGGGCGTATTTTTTACGCTTCAAAAGGCGGTTCCGTGTATGAACGATGGTGGAGCGGCCATTATCGTATCATCAAGTGCTAACTGCCGAGCTGTACCGGGCATGAGTGTCTACGGCTCAGCCAAAGCTGCGGTAAGAGCACTTGCCCGAACTTTAACCCAGGAGCTCGCACCTCGAAAAATACGTGTAAATGTTCTTACTCCTGGTCCAGTCATAACAGCGGCTTACAGCCGAACGGGCCTGTCAGAGGAAGAGATCGCCGATTTTCAGGCACTGCAAGCGTCCCAGATCCCGCTTAAGCGAATTGGACAGCCAGACGAAATAGCAGCAGCTGCACTATTTCTCGCTTCATCGGACTCTTCTTTTGTGGCAGGGGCTGAACTGGTTGCTGACGGTGGCATGACACAGATCTGACATTAGGATTATCGATACTTTCCCAATTTAACCTGACAAATGATGATCAAAACAGATGGCTAGAACACGAGATATAAAAAACTACGACGACGCAAAAACGCGCTTACTGGACACAGGAATGTCACTAATACGCTCTGAGAGTTTCTCAGGTATTGGCATTAACGACGTCCTGAAAAAAAGCGGTGTACCGCGAGGTTCTTTTTACCACTATTTCAAAAGTAAAGAGGCGTTCGGTCTAGAGGTAGCACAGTACTATCATGGCTTGCAAATAAAGGGCGCAAATCAGGTATTAAATGATCAAACCCTCACTCCTATAGCTCGCCTGGAAGCTTTCTTTAGAGGCGCTAGCGAAGAATTTAAAACTCGCAATTACGCGGATGGTTGCTTGATGTGCAATCTATCAACTGAGTTAGCAGACACAAATGATGAGTTTCAAAAAATACTCCAAAAACATTGGGCTGAACTCTCTTCGGAAGTCGCTGAATGTTTAGCGCATATTCAGCTCGACGATATTGGTGTAGGCCACCTAACAAATATAGAAGCTGCGGATTGGCTTATGAACGCCTGGAGTGGCGCTTTGGTGCGCATGAAAGCTGAGCGTAGCGAAGCCCCACTGCAACTCTTTGAAAAAACCATATTTAACATTAAGAAAGGAACACGCGAATGAGTAAGAACGTATTAATCACCGGAGCGAGTCGAGGAATTGGTTACTTGACGACTAAAACGCTTGCCAAACTGGGGCACCACGTCATTGCATCTATGCGAGATATTAAAGGATATAATGCGGCTATTGCTACCGAGCTTGCCGGCTGGGCGGCAGAGCATGGTCATTCTCTGGAGGTAGTAGAGCTGGATGTTACGTCCGAAGATTCCGTAAATTTCGCGATACAAGCTTTGGAAGAACGTTTAAATATTGAAGTGCTTATTAATAACGCGGGCATTATGCCATGTGGCATCACAGAAGCTTATACGCCTGAGCAGGTTTCGGCATGCTTAGATGTAAATGTTGTTGGTGTTGCACGCACCTGTAGAGCCGTTCTCCCGAACATGCGTGAACGAAAATCAGGGCTTCTAATCCATGTAAGTTCTAGTTCCGGTCGGCTCGCGATGCCCTTCTTTGGGTTGTATTGCGCGAGCAAATGGGCACTCGAAGCTATGGCAGAATCTATGCATTATGAACTCGCAAGCTTTGGCGTGGAGTCCATAATCGTTGAGCCTGGTGGTCATGGTACTGATCTGATCCAAAGCCCTCCCACCCCATCCGATACACGCTGCATAGAGTCATATGGTGATATCGCTAAGGCGCCAGCGAATATTGTGGACATGTTCCAAGGCGTATTTGCCCAAGGGGATAAAAGTACCGACGCACAAAATGTCGCAGATCAGCTTGCAGAACTTGTCGACATGGAAGACGATCGGCCAATACGCACAACAGTTGGCCATAATATGGGTGTCGACCAAATAAACACGCGAGTCGCGCCAGTGCAAGCCGAGTTCATTCGTTCATTTTTACCGATGGCAGGCATAGAAGCACAGGATAACAGATTGTTTGTTTCGGCAACGATCACCTTAAAACCTGAATACTACGAAGAAGGCTTAGCCGCCCTTGAATCCATTATTCCTCAAACACTCAATGAACCGGGTTGTCATGTATTTTCTCTCATGAAAAACAAGGAGGGTAATGGGGAGCTTCACCTTTTCGAATGTTTTGAAAATGAACAAGCGTTGCAGCTGCATTATGAGCAAGACTATACCAAAGCTGTTTTTGCTCAATATGAAGAGTGGTTAGAAAAACCCGTTGAAGTAACAAAGATGCTCGCATCCTCTTCGGTAACTTCGGCACAGTTTTAGTTCGCAAATAACTGCGCTATCTCCCCTGCTTACCTATGTAGGCTGTTAATAAAATCACTGATCGAAAAAACCGTTTGGCATTTGCATTTATTGCTAGTTGCCTTGTAACAGGAATGGCAGCAGGTACAGAGATGAGCCTCGCCAAGGAGAGTGTTGATATGGATTTGTACAAGAAAGATTTGAAAAATCTAAAAGCAGCACCCCTAAACGCGGAAGGTACGTCCTTAATAAATGGCATGCCCTCCGCTCTGGCTGAACACTTTATAAGTTGTCTTTATGGGAAAGTTCATGAATCCATAAACCTCTCGCCTAAGCATAAAGAATTGGTATTGATAGCTGGGTTGATCTCAATGAGTGCAACCAACCAATTAACGTTTCATATACCGGGTGCGTAAAACCTTGGAATCAACTCAAGAGCGATTATCTACATTATTATTTTAGTGGGAGCCTACTAAGGCTACCCATCTGTGGCAAACGCAACAAATGCGTTAAAGGAAGTACTCAATGAATGCAAATAACACGACGAAAAGCAATGCCAAGTAATTCAGAGAATGCGTATGAGAAACTGAGTAAGTCAACAACTGCCAAATAAATATTTTCAGGAGTTTAGCTATGCCAAATGTACTCATTATTGGAGCCGGAACAGGTTTAAGTGCTTCGTTAGCCAGATGCTTTAGAAAGGCGGGACACTCGGTTTCTCTTGCCGCGCGCAATACTATAAAACTCCAAGAGCTTGCCCATGAAACAGACGCATCATTATTCACCTGTGATGTGAGTGATAAAAGTGATGTACACGCTCTTTTTGAAGAATTAGATAACCACAATTTTACGCCCGATACCGTAATCTATAATGCGGGAGCATATACCAGAGGCCCTATTACCGAAATTGATACAGATATTACAAAAGAAACGTTAATGATTAATAGTTTTGGGGCCTTATTGGTAGCACAGCAAGCTGCCAAACGAATGCTTAAAAATGGACGAGGTGCGATGCTATTTACCGGTGCATCAGCAGGTGTTAAAGGTTTCTCTCAATCAGCCCCATTTGCGATGGGTAAATTTGCGCTTCGAGGGCTGTGTCAGAGTTTAGCAAGAGAACTCGCACCTCAAAACATACATGTAGCGCACTTTATCATTGACGGCCTTATTTACTCTGCTGACAGGGGGGCCCCTTATGATGACCCAACAATGACGTTAAACCCTGATGAAATTGCGAAAACTTATCTTTACGTGTCAGAGCAAGAGCGTAGCGCTTGGACTTGGGAGTTAGAGCTCCGTACTAATACCGAAAATTTCTAAGCTTTAGGCCACACGATGACGACCCACAAATTGCTTTTATTCAGCGTAATTACCACTTGTCTATTAATATCAAGCTGCTCATGAATTACACAGGATCATTATTTTTCAAATAATAACCTTTCATCTCCATGGAAAAATCCATTTAGGCATGGCGTCCCGTCGAACAAAACAACGGGACATCGGACAATGATTTAGGTGTACTCACACTCAAAATAGCCAGACTGAATAAAGTCATCTATTTCATTGACTCTTGGAATGATTGTCGCCGAACCTTCAGCTATAGCTGCCAACAATAACTCCTTTATCTTGAAAGGCTCCTTATCTACGGCACGTAGATAAGGCCGGCTTCATACTCAAAATCTGAGGTTGATAGAAATGCACAGCCAATCAAAATAAGATCGCTTACCCCTTCTTCAGCGGTGCTAAGATCAATAGTGATTTCCTTATATCAGTCCACCCATTGGGCTCGTCATAACTCCCAAGCTTGCTCAAACGAGGAATCAAAGTGCATCCTTAGTCTCGAACATTGTTACTGTTAAGAGTTACTAAATCTGTGGACTGCA
>Ga0115007_10002805_pt1 | contig 10652 bp, 8 predicted proteins | sample ArcOceMetagenome_2_FD_87166 | JGI IMG/M metagenome (GOLD analysis project Ga0115007, IMG submission 87166) | Marine eukaryotic phytoplankton communities from Arctic Ocean - Arctic Ocean ARC135M Metagenome | ecosystem: Environmental > Aquatic > Marine > Oceanic | place: Arctic Ocean | collected...
AAAAAGGAAATTTACCTACCTTTAATTCATAGCCTGCTTCTTTTGCTTGCTTTTCTGTCATACCAACACTTGCAATCTCTGGAGTTGCATAGGTACATCCTGGAATGTTTCCGTAGTCTATAGCTTCTACTTGCATGCCTGCAATTTTTTCTACACATGTAATTCCTTCTGCAGAAGCTACATGAGCTAATGCTTGTCCAGGAGTTACATCACCAATTGCATAATATCCAGGAATGTTGGTTTGGTAAAAGTCATTAACCATGATTTTACCTTTATCTGCAACAATACCAACATCTTCAAGGCCTATACCTTCGATATTTGAAACAATACCTACTGCAGACAATACAACATCTGCTTCAATAATTTCTTCACCTTTTTTGGTCTTTACAGTAGCTTTTACTGTTTTGCCAGAAGTGTCCACTTTTTCTACAGATGAATTGGTCATTACTTTTATACCTGCTTTTTTGAAAGAACGTTCAAATTGTTTTGAAACGTCAATATCTTCTACAGGGACTATATTTGGTTGAAATTCTACAAGGGTAACCTGTGTTCCCATGGTGTTGTAAAAATGAGCAAACTCTACACCTATAGCTCCACTACCAACAATAATCATTGATTTTGGTTGCTTTTTTAGGGTCATGGCCTCTCTGTATCCAATTACTTTTTTTCCGTCTTGTGGCAAATTTGGTAACACACGTGAGCGTGAACCGGTAGCTATAATTATATGATTTGCGCTATACTCTGTACCATCAACATCTACTTTCTTTCCAGGCTTAAGCTTACCGAAACCTTTTAGTACATCAATTTTGTTTTTTTTCAATAAAAACTGCACACCTTTACTCATGCCATCTGCAACGTTTCTACTGCGAGCGACAACCTTTGTAAAGTCCTTGTCGTACTGTTTTACTGAAAGACCGTAATCTTCTGCATGTTTTAGGTAATCAAAAACTTGTGCACTTTTTAGCAATGCTTTAGTAGGGATACAACCCCAGTTAAGACAAACGCCTCCAAGGCTTTCCTTTTCAATGACAGCTGTTTTTAATCCTAGTTGTGACGCTCTAATGGCGGTTACATAACCTCCAGGGCCACTTCCTAATACAATTACATCATATTTACTCATGGTAGTTTATTTGCTAGTTAATTTATTGTAGCAAATTTACAAAATGTGGAATGGAAACATAACAAATTTTTGAAAAAAGAACATTTCAAATCAATAACATGATTATGGTTCTAAAAAGTGGGATAACTTCAAGTAATGTTTTGTTCTATTTTTCAAAATCTACAGAGAGAGAATTCACACAATAGCGCTGGCCGGTATTGGTAGGCCCGTCATTAAAAACATGTCCTAAATGACCTCCACAATTTGAGCAAACTATTTCTGTACGTTCCATACCTAAAGTAGTGTCTTTTATGTAGGTGACACTACCGGCAATACTTTGGTCAAAACTTGGCCAACCGCAGCCGCTATCAAATTTGCTAGTACTTTCAAATAGTTTGCTTTTACAACCCATGCAGCCATAGGTGCCATCCTCAAAGGTAAGATTGTAACTTCCAGTAAAAGGGCGTTCTGTACCTTTTTCTCGAAGGATTTTATAGTGCGCCTCTCCAAGTTGTTCTCTCCACTGGGCTTCTGTTTTTTGTATTGGATAATTGCTCATTATTTTTCTGCTTTAAAGAGTAATGCCTCACCATTGATACAGTGTCTTTTTCCTGTTGTTTCTCTGGGTCCGTCATTAAATACATGCCCTAGATGACCTCCGCAAGTAGCGCAATGTTCTTCGCTTCTGGCATACCCTAGGTTGTAGTCTACATCAAAACTTACATTGCCTTTTATTTCACGATCAAAACTTGGCCAACCCGTACCGCTGTCAAACTTATGATCACTCTTAAACAATGGGGTTTGGCACGCAGCGCAGTGGTAGGTTCCTTTGGTGTATTTTTTGTTTAAATCACTGCTAAAAGCTCTCTCTGTACCTGCCTCTCGAAGCACATAATACTGCATTTTGGTGAGTTCTAACTTCCATTGGGCTTCAGTTTTTACCACCGGAAAAACCTCCTGTTTTTTTGGTGTTTTTTGCGCATTTGCATTACAACTTACTATCATTATGGTAAGTAGAAGTAAAAGTGCTTTTTTCATCTTTTTTTAGTTTAATATTATAAATTCAAGATTTGTTGCATGCTAGGGTTTGTTTTTGCAAATTCTGCCCCAATTATTGCAATTCTGAAGGTTTGGTTAAAGGTTAGACCACCACTAATGCTATCTAGATTTATATCTCCTTGCAAAAACAAAAATACATCTATAAAGGTATGATTAAAACTATATTGGAAACTACCTTGATTGGTATAAATTGTTTGAGGTAAAGGAGTCCATACATCAATAGTACCTCCTGTGCCATCAGAGATTACATCTTCAAGCCAATATACTAGTATAACATCACTTTCATACACTTCGATATCTAAAGGGATATTTACCAGTTGGCTGTAATCATTGGCATTTGTAAAATCAACAGTTGTTTCAAAAACTTGACTTAGCGAAACTACCTCTATGGTGTCATTTTCACTGTAACAAGAACTTAGTAACAACAAAGTAGCTAAAGATAGGAGTGAGAATATTTTTTTCATGACGGTGTTTTTTTTGTTAAATTAAAAATATGTTCTGAAATTGAGTTTAATTTTTAATATAATACCAAACTACGTGCCAAAAAGTATAATTATGTGTTAGCATTACCAAACATTGTTTTTAATAAAAATTATATTACTCAGTAAAAATCCTACAATGTAGGATGATATTTTTAATTTAGCAGAAAATATTTATTATGGCCAAATTGGAGAAAGGATCTTTGAAGTTACGCAATGCTTGGGCATTTTATGACTGGGCAAACTCTGTGTATAGCTTAGTAATAGCCTCTGCCGTTTTCCCTATTTTTTATGGTGCATTATTCAGCAAATCTGGCATAGAAACAGTTTCTGTGTTTGGCTCTCAAATACGTAGCACTCCGTTAATTACTTACACAACAGCAACTGCATTTTTGGTGGTGGCATTTTTATCTCCGCTGTTATCTGGTATTGCAGATTATGTAGGTAATAAGAAAAACTTCATGAAATTTTTCTGCTATTTAGGAGCGCTGTCTTGCATGGGTTTGTATTTTTTTTCTCTTGAAAACATATACCTAAGTCTGTTCAATTACTTTCTAGCTTTAGTTGGTTTTTGGGGTAGTTTGGTTTTTTACAATTCATACCTGCCAGATGTTGCTTTTAAAGAACAACAAGATAGTTTGAGTGCCAAAGGTTTTTCTTTAGGATATATAGGGAGTGTCTTTTTACTTCTGTTTAATCTTGTAATGGTATTAAAACCAGAACTCTTTGGTATCTCTGGAGAAGATGCTAGCATACAGGCCATGAAAATTTCATTTGTAACAGTAGGTATTTGGTGGATTGGTTTTAGCCAATATTCTTTTTACTACTTGCCAAGTGGAACAAAGTCATCAAAAAAAGTAAACAAAGATGTTATTTTAAACGGCTTTAGAGAACTGAAACAAGTGCAACAATCTTTATCAGAAAACATGCAATTAAAAAGGTTCTTAATTGCCTTTTTTGTGTATAGCATGGCGGTACAAACTGTAATGTTAGTGGCTACCTATTTTGGAGAACAAGAAATTAATTGGGGAGATCCAGATAAGAAAACACTGGGGCTTATTTCTAGCATTTTAATTATCCAATTGGTTGCAGTTCTAGGATCTTTCTTAACTTCTAAAGCTTCAAGTAGATTCGGAAACATCACTACATTAATTTTTATTAACTGCATTTGGGTTGTTTTGTGTGTAGCGGCATATTTTGTAACACAGCCCCTAGAATTTTATATAACAGCAGGTTTTGTAGGGTTGGTAATGGGAGGTATACAAGCGCTATCACGCTCAACATATTCAAAGTTTTTGCCTGATACTAAGGACACTACATCCTATTTTAGTTTTTATGATGTTGCAGAAAAAATAGGGATAGTCTTAGGGATGTTAGTCTATGGTTTTGTAGATCAAATTACGGGTAGTATGCGTAATGCAATTTTATTTTTAGTCTTGTTTTTTATTGTTGGCGTGATTTTACTTTTTCGTGTACCAAGAAAATATTAATACTAGACAATTTTTAGTTAAGTTTGCTGTTATTACAAAGGAAAACATACGTACTTATGAAAAAATTACAACTTCTCAATTGGATGTTTATTGCTTTTTTAGCACTTCAATTCACTTCTTGTAACAATGAACCTCTAGAGGGTCAATTCCCTCAACAGGATACTCCTGGAGAGATTGTTCCAGGTTCATTCACTGCAATTGTTAATGGTGTTGCTTTTACAGCTGCATTTACTACTGCTACTGTAAATGTAGATGGTGATTTTACAATCACGGGTGTGTCAAGTAACAATACAGCAATTGTTATGACAGCCAGTCCACTTGCAACTGGTAGTTATGATTTAACTCTTAACCCTACAAACAATGATAATGGCGCTAGTTACTTTGACGTACAGTCAGAAACATTTCCTTTTTTGACATTGGGAGAACTTGGCGGAAATGGTACTCTTAACATGACAGCCTACAATGAAACAGATTTAATTGTCTCTGGTACTTTTAATTTTGTAGCTGCAAGAGCTGTCTTAGATGGAGACGGAAATCCTATTGTTGATGGAAATGGAGATGTTATTATAGAAAATGCAACCATTACACAAGGAGTCTTTAATGATATTCAAATGACCTTTGACGAAAATCCAGGTGGTGGAGATCCTGGCGGTGGAGACGGTTCAGAAGATCCAGTTGATGTAGATGAATTTTTTGCATTAGTAGACGGTCAAGAACATGTAGACCAATTATTAGAAACCACCTTAAATATCATAGGTGACGATATGGTCTTTAAAGTAGAGGCGCAAACCGCAACAGGATCTATGATGAGAATTGACATTCCTTTTGATATGGGTCTTGGAACTTTTGATATGGAGGATGGTATTTCTGACGGTACAAAACTAATTGGTATTTATAACCCAAATATTGGTGGAGAAAATTTAAGCTCTAACCCAGGAAGCATAACATTTACCCAGTTTGATACACAAAGTGGTATTATAGAGGCTAATTTCTCCTTTACCGCTAGAGATCCTCTTGGAGAAGATCCTTCAGTGTATCAAGTAACCCAAGGAAGTTTTACTATATATTTTGAAGGTACCGCTCCACCGGCTTTAGTCCCTTTTAAAGCTTTAATTGATGGTGCGGTGTTTGAACCCTCTGGAGTAAACGATACACTTGAGCTTGCAGAGCAAGAAATAAACGGCATGAATGTTACGTTTATAACTGCTACTCTAGAAAATGGCAGAACCATGAAAATTGGCTTTCCTTCAGATACTATTACCCCTGGAGAATATCCAATGAGCACTGAGGTTGCAAATGGAGACCAAACCATTGGCCTATATATAAGAGAGGGAAGTAGCATTGAATTTGTGTCTAATCCAGGAGTGTTAACCATAGACAGCTATGATCAAGAAACAGGAGACATAAGTGCACGTTTTAATTTTACAGCTACAAACCCAGATGGTGTAGACCCTACTGTAATTCAAATCACAGAAGGTGTGTTTAATTTAAACCTACTATAACAAACAAAAAGTAGTACTACTATATTTAAAAAGCCTTTTCGATATCTTGAAAAGGCTTTTTGTATTTAATTTAAAATTATAAAAAAGTACTATTTGATTAAAGCCCATTACAACTTTGGTGTATGGCATACATATTGAATTATATAGGGTCATTAGGCCACTAATTTATATGAGTATCAGTGGTTTTAGAGTACAACAAGTAAGAAGAATATTTAACAAACGACTTTGTTTCACCTTTATTTGTGACACAATGTCTTACACCATACTATGTCAAAATCAAAAGTATCTTTATTAGACAGTTTGTCATTTCAAGAATTTCAAGACGATGCAGAATTTATTCCACTGATGTCTTCAGAGGATGAAGAGGAGATGAACAATGAAGACCTACCAGAAATACTACCAATTTTACCCTTACGTAATACGGTTTTGTTTCCTGGTGTTGTTGTGCCAATAACGGCAGGGCGTGATAAGTCTATTAAGCTAATAAATCAAACTAATAAAGAAGGTAAAATTATTGGTGTAGTTTCTCAAAAAGAAGAAGGCGAAGAAGATCCAGGTATTGAGGATATCAATACCATAGGTACGGTTGCTAAGATATTAAAGGTGTTAAAAATGCCTGATGGAAATACTACGGTTATCATACAAGGAAAGAAACGTTTTCAAGTAGCAGAGGTGATAACCACAGAGCCGTATCTTACCGCAACAGTTAGAGCTGTAGAGGAAGCTAGACCTGCAAAAGACAATGAAGAGTTTTTGGTTATCGTAGAGACTATAAAAGAGAAGTCACTGGCCATAATCAAAGACAGTCCTAACATTCCTAGCGATGCATCCTTTGCTATAAAAAATATAGAAAGCCCTTCATTTTTGATCAATTTTGTTTCTTCCAACTTAAATATTTCTGTTGCAGAAAAGCAGAAACTCTTGCAAATAAATGACTTGCAAGAGAGAGCTTTGGAAACACTCAGGTACATGAACCTGGAGTTGCAAAAACTCTCTCTAAGAAAAGATATCCATACCAAGGTGCACAATGACATCAACAAACAGCAGCGTGAGTATTTCTTGAATCAGCAAATGAAGACCATTCAGGAAGAATTGGGAGGAAGTACCTCTGAGGCTGAGATTGAAGACATGAGAGTGCGCGGTAAGGCAAAAAAATGGAATGAAGACACCGCAGAACATTTCAACAAAGAATTGTCTAAGATGCAACGCTTAAATCCTCAGGTTGCAGAGTTTAGTATTCAGAAAAATTACTTAGACCTTCTTTTAGAATTACCATGGAATGAATTCAGTAAAGATAAATTTGATTTAAAACGTGCCAAGAAAATATTAGATAGAGATCATTATGGTCTTGATGATGTTAAAAAACGCATCATAGAATACCTTGCCGTTTTAAAATTACGTAACGACATGAAATCACCCATCATTTGCCTGTATGGTCCTCCAGGAGTTGGTAAAACTTCTTTAGGAAAATCTGTAGCAGAGGCACTTGGTAGAGAGTACATACGTATTTCTTTGGGCGGTTTAAGAGATGAAGCCGAAATACGAGGGCACCGTAAAACTTATATTGGAGCAATGCCGGGGCGTATTATAAAAAGTCTTAAAAAAGCAGGAACAAGTAACCCTGTTTTTGTGCTAGATGAAATTGATAAGCTTTCTATAGGTAGTCAAGGAGATCCTTCCTCTGCACTTTTAGAGGTGTTAGACCCTGAGCAAAACAGTTCTTTCTATGATAATTTTTTAGAATTAGGATATGATCTGTCTAAGGTAATGTTTATTGCAACCTCCAATAGTTTAAGTACCATTCAGCCGGCACTTTTAGACCGTATGGAGATTATCAATGTTACGGGATATACCATTGAAGAAAAAGTTGAAATAGCCAAGCAGCATCTACTGCCAAAGCAATTAAAAGAGCATGGACTAACTAAAGAACATCTTAAAGTAGGTAAGGTGCAACTAGAAAAAATTGTGGAAGGCTATACTAGAGAAAGCGGTGTTCGTGGTCTAGAAAAGCAAATTGCAAAAACGGTACGTTATGCTGCTATGAAAATTGCAATGGAGGAGTCTTACAACATCAAGATAAGCAATGAAGATATTATTGAGATATTAGGAGTCCCTAGGCTTGAGAGAGATAAATATGAAAACAACCAAGTAGCAGGTGTTGTTACCGGCCTTGCTTGGACCCGTGTTGGTGGAGATATTTTGTTTATTGAATCTACCATTAGTAAAGGAAAAGGTACCCTAAACATGACAGGAAACTTGGGTAAGGTTATGAAAGAATCTGCCACCATTGCCTTAGAATACATAAAATCTAACGCAGAAAAGCTTGGTCTTAAACAAGAAATTTTCGAAAAGTACAATGTACATATCCATGTACCGGAGGGAGCGACACCAAAAGATGGCCCAAGTGCAGGAATTACCATGTTAACCTCATTGGTATCTTTGTTCACTCAGCGCAAAGTAAAGAAGAGTTTGGCCATGACTGGAGAGATTACTCTTCGTGGAAAGGTATTGCCTGTTGGAGGGATTAAAGAGAAAATACTTGCAGCCAAAAGAGCACGTATTAAAGAGATCTTACTGTGCGAGGAAAACAAACGAGATATAGATGAAATTAAACCAGAATATTTAAAAGGCTTAACCTTTCATTATGTAAAAGAAATGAGTGATGTTCTAGCCCTAGCATTAACAAAAGAAAAGGTCAAAGGAGCTAAAAAACTATAAGATGACTTTAAAAGCAGCTAGGGATATAATTTCTAGCTGTTTTTTATTATAAACTCTTTTCATTTCTCTCGAAAATAAATTATACTTACACTCGTTATTGTATTAAAGAATTTTGTGCCGCCATCTATGAACCAAAAGGTTTTATTTTTAGTAACCTCACTGATAACTTTATCTGCTTTTGGGCAAATAGGAGGGCGTTCTACCTATCAGTTTTTAAATTTAGTTAATAGTCCAAGACAAGCTGCTTTGGGTGGTAAAATAGTTACCAATTATGACTATGATCCAATTCAAGGACTATTTAACCCCGCCGCTATTAATCCCCAGATGGATAAACAACTATCTGTTAATTACAATAACTATTTATCAGATGTTAATTACGGTTCTGTAGCCTACGCATATTCTTGGGATAGATATACGCAGGTTATACATGCAGGGATTACCTATATCAATTACGGAGATTTTGCTGGTTACGATACCCAAGGAAACCCAACAAATAGTTTCTCTGGATCTGAGGTAGCAATTTCTGTAGGTCATGCGCGTAACATTCCTTTTACTAATTTTCATTACGGAGGTTCTGTTAAGTTTATATCATCTCAACTAGAACAATACAGTTCTTTTGGGGTCGCTGCAGATCTAGGTATAATGTATGTTAATGAGGATTGGGATTTGCAAATTACTGGGGTTGCAAGAAACATAGGTACCCAACTCACACCCTATGATATAGACCTTGAGCCGCTTCCTTTTGAAATCATTCTAGGAGTTTCCCAAATTCTAGAGCGTATACCAATTCGTTGGCATTTCACTTTAGAGAACATGCAGCGATGGGATTTAGCTTTTTCAAATCCAGATAGAGAAACTACAGATTTGGAAGGGGTTGTTACTACAGAAAACATTAATTTTATAGATGAGGCATTTCGTCACGTTATTCTTGGTCTTGAACTATTTCCTGAAAGTGGGTTCAATATTAGGTTTGGATATAACTTTAGACGCGCAGAAGAATTACGTATTATAGATACTAGAGCATTTGCTGGTTTGAGTGCGGGTTTTGGTATTAAGCTTAATAAAGTGAGATTAAATTATTCATTTTCAAAATACAATACTGCTGCATCAAGTAGTTTTTTTGGACTTAATATAGATTTACAATAATGAAAAAAATCACCATCGCTATTGACGGTTTTTCTTCTACAGGAAAAAGCACCCTTGCAAAGCAACTAGCAGATTGGCTAGACTACATATATGTAGATACGGGTGCAATGTATCGTGCTGTGACTCTATTTGCAATTCAACAAGAATTTATTGAAGATGCTAAGGTAGATCAAGAAGCTTTAGAAAATGCTTTACAAAACATATCTATTGATTTTAAAAAAAATGAAAGTACAGGTGTTGCAGAAGTTTTTTTAAATGGTATTAATGTTGAAAAACAAATTAGAACCCTTGAGGTTTCAAATCTGGTAAGCCCTGTTGCTGCGATTTCTGCTGTACGCACCAAATTGGTAAGCCAACAACAAAAACTAGGTCAAAACAAAGGTGTTGTTATGGATGGTCGTGATATAGCTACCGTAGTGTTTCCAGAGGCAGAGCTTAAAATATTTCTAGACGCATCTGCCCCTACAAGAGCAGAGCGCCGATATAAAGAACTTATTGCCAATGGGGATGAGGTTTCTTTGCAGGATGTCTTGAACAATGTAGTGGAGCGAGACCATATAGACTCTACCCGTAAAGACTCACCTCTTATAAAGGCTAAAGATGCCATCGCTATTGATAATAGCCACATGAATTTGGAAGACCAATTTCATGTTATTTTACAATTAGCCAAAGACAGAATAGCTGGCCGCGTTTAATGGTTTTGTTGTAGTAACTTGGCGACTTATTATTTTGAATTGTAACCCGCTTTTGTTTAAGGTTTAATACCCGTGTTCTAATAGCCTCTTCGCTATTGTAATTATTTACCCTATCACTTTGGAAATTAAAAGAAAAGAATTATTTTTGCAGCCCATTTTGACGGTGTAGTAATAGCAATTTGGACATATAAAACAAACATAATCCTTCTACGGGTAAATCGTTTAACTATTACAGCCTTGTAGAATACAAAGTAAAGCCTTGTGGTTTTCTTATCAAACAGAATCATTACAAGAGGATACAAAAATTGAAAAATGGCTGAAAAAGCAAAAGACGAGGCAGCAAAACCAGCTGCTAAGAAAGCAAGAAAAAGAACTCCAAAAGTAGAAGCTCCTGCTGTAGAAGTTCAAGAAACAGCAGAAGCAACAACCCCAGAGGCTGCTGAAAAACCAAAAAGAGAACCTTC
>Ga0115007_10002808_pt1 | contig 10646 bp, 8 predicted proteins | sample ArcOceMetagenome_2_FD_87166 | JGI IMG/M metagenome (GOLD analysis project Ga0115007, IMG submission 87166) | Marine eukaryotic phytoplankton communities from Arctic Ocean - Arctic Ocean ARC135M Metagenome | ecosystem: Environmental > Aquatic > Marine > Oceanic | place: Arctic Ocean | collected...
CAATGGCAATGCAGAAAAATGTCATTGTGACTGAAAAAGGACTTGAAGGGATAAAAGCAGAAAGTGGATCTGAAATATTAGTAGCTGATACCGCGCAAGACTTTGTTCGTTGTGTTGACCTAATTCTAGCTGGTGCTTTTCAAGGAATGGGATCGTTAGCCCGTCATCGGGTTCAAGAGGACTTTAATTGGAGGAATACGTTGCCCGTTATTGGCCGGTATCTCGATAAAGTAGCGGAGCCGTTAACGTCATGAAAATCTGGAAACTACAGGGTGCTTTAGCCGTTGCTGGAATCCTCGCGCTAGTCCTCGCTTTCTATCCGACCTTTATGTCCATGGTTAATATTTGGGTGCGCTCTGAAACCTTTACACATGCATTTTTGATAGCGCCAATTTCTATATGGCTTGTCTGGGAGAAGCGAGAGGCGTTATTGACTCATATACCTAAATGCAGTGTTTTAGGCTTATTAGCTTTATATGCTAGCGGCTTTTTGTGGTTGTTAGGTATGGCTGTTGATGCAGCGGTTGTACAGCAATTTTCAGTCGTATTAATGTTGATTAGTGTTATATGGTCTGTATTAGGGAATCAGATTGCTTGGTTTTTAGCGTTCCCGTTAGGTTTTCTTCTGTTTATGGTGCCAATGGGGGAGGATCTCGTTCCGCCCATGATGGATTTTACCGCTAACTTTACGGTAGATATGGTTCGTTTGAGTGGCATACCTGTATATAGAGAAGGTCTCTTCTTTATGCTGCCAACGGGTAACTGGTCAGTCGTCGAAGCTTGTAGTGGAATCCGCTACTTGATTGCTTCGGTAACGCTGGGATGCCTTTATGCTTACCTAACGTATTCAAAGTTATGGAAACGCGCGATATTCATTAGCTTGTCTATTTTGGTGCCGATCATTGCTAATGGTTTGCGCGCCTATATGATTGTGATGCTAGGCCATATGAGTGGGATGACACTCGCTACTGGAGTTGATCATCTCATCTATGGTTGGTTATTTTTTGGTGTTGTTATTTTTATCTTAATTCGTTTGGGGGCTATTTTCAAAGACCCTGAAGTTGATGATGTAGTAAATAATCCACCTGCTCACAGCAATGCGCTGAATAGAAATGTGTATTCAAATACACCATTGACGCAAGTGTTATTTATAAGTTTTTTGGTCATTGGGATTGTGTTGTGGCCGTTAATCCAACAACAAATGACCAGCCAACGTTTTCCAGCCGTTATGAACACGTATGAATTACCTGTGTTCTCTGATTGGTCTCCAGCTGATCCCAATTGGAGTTGGCACCCCGTGGCGCACAGCGCCGTTCAAACGACACGCTTTTTAAATAAAGAGCTTCGACAAGCGGCTATTTATGTTGATTACTATCCAGTACCCACTGATGCAGAAATGATTAATTCATCAAATACGATGATCGATCCAGAAACAGATCAGTGGCACCTTATGTCAATACGTAAAGAGCAATTGGCCGACTTTGATATATCTGTCACCGAGTATCGAATTAAGTCACTGAATCAAGAGCTTCTGGTGTGGAGTTGGTACCAAGTAGCTGGTACCAATAGTGCGAATAAATACATTGTTAAGCTGTTGGAAGGTGCTAATCGCCTACTTGGCGATAGACAAGACAGCGCACGGCTTATATTCGCCATGAGTGTCGACCCTGCTTCCCAAAGTACTGATGTGCAGAAGGAAGCAATGAAGCAATTGATCAAGGATACTTACCCTGAAGTGCAAGTGTCGATTGATGAGTTTGCGCGGAGTACTTATGGCGAATAGAAAACCGCTAGTTATGCATGTATTGCATACGTTAGGTACCGGAGGTATGGAAAATGGTGTGGTTAACATACTGAATCGTATGCCAGCTGATCGTTATCGTCACATGATTGTGTGTTTAAGCCATGCGACTGATTTCGCGCATCGCTTGAATTCCGCCGATATAACGGTTGTCGAGTTACGTAAAAAAGAAGGTAACGACCTTTCGATTTATTGGAAATTGTTATGTTTATTTTGGAAATATCGGCCACGTATCGTCCATTCACGTAACCTCGCTGCTCTAGATATTCATGCCTTGAAAGTGTTAGCGCCTTTTTTTAAATCTGTCCACGGTGAACATGGACGAGATATATATGACCTCGAAGGTAAGAACAAAAAGTACAACGCACTTCGTTCATTCATGAAACACTTCATAAATCAGTATATCGCAGTCAGTAAAGATTTAGAGCAGTGGTTAATAAATACCATTCATGTGCCTTCTAGCCGAGTATCTCAAATTTATAATGGTGTGAATCATCAGCAGTTTGTTCCGCTGGCAGATGAAAACAAGCCGGCAGCGTTAAATGAATTATTGTGGAAGAACGAGAGTTCCCCTACGGGTAAGCCTTTTATCGTCGGAACTGTTGGTCGATTAGCCGCCGTAAAAGACCAGAAAACGCTGGTTAATGGTTTTTCTCTGTTCTTACAGGCGTTACCTGATGAGCCGCGACTATCAACGTACTTGTTGATAGTGGGTGACGGTCCGTTACATGAAGAGCTAGATGCTGAAATCCAGCGTCTAGGCCTGGCGTCTCGTGTGATGATGTTAGGTGATAGGAGTGATGTAGCTCAGTTATTGCCGCTAATGGATGTATTTGTATTGAGCTCGTTGGCGGAGGGTGTTTCCAATACCATCCTAGAAGCGATGTCGAGTCATTTGCCCATAGTTGCCACCGACACGGGAGGCAATCCAGAACTAGTGACTGATCAGAAAAATGGGGTTCTGTTCAAGGTGGGAGACCAGCAAGCGCTAGCTGAGATTTTAACGGAGCTCTGGCATGATCCTTTGAAGCGACATAATATGGCTAATGAAAGCGTGCTAAAAGTAAGAAGTGAGTTTGATTGGAGCAAAACAGTTGCAGACTATTTGGCTGTCTACGATGGGTTGATCTCAACTAAAATGGAATATGCAGTAAAGGGAAGTTAGCCGATGTGTGGTGTAGTTGGTCTGTTTGATCTGAATGGGCAAACTCATTTCGATGAGTCTATTGTTCAAGCCATGAATGAGTCGCAGTTTCACAGAGGCCCTGATGCGGGCGGTGTACATCTAGAGCAAGGTCTGGCGCTTGGACACCGCCGTTTGGCGATTATTGACCTATCAGGCGGAGCTCAACCGTTATTTAACGAAGATCATTCAGTCGTAGTAACTTATAACGGTGAAATTTATAACTTTGGAGCGTTATCTGAAGAGCTAAAAGCGAAAGGGCATGTATTCCGTACACACTCTGATACAGAAGTTATCGTGCATGCGTGGGAAGAGTGGGGCGAGTCATGCGTGAATCGTTTTCGTGGTATGTTTGTTTTTGCTTTGTGGGATCGTAATCAGCACACGCTTTTCATTGCGCGTGACCGCTTAGGTATTAAACCCCTATTCTACGGGTTATTAGCTGATGGTAACTTGGCCTTTAGTTCAGAATTAAAAGCGCTTAAAACCCTACCCAACTTGCCTCGTGAGATTGAGCCAACAGCGATAGAGGATTACTTTACTTTTGGATACATCCCTGAACCAAAAACGATTTACCAAGGGGTCTATAAACTGCGCCCTGGTCATACACTGACCTGTAAAGTAGGTGAGCCTTTACCTGAACAAAAAGAGTATTGGGATATCCCATTTGGTCCTGTCCAACATATCAGTGAAGAAGAGGCTAAAGCGCAGTTATTAGCATTACTGAGTGAAGCTGTTGACATTCGTATGATAGCTGAAGTGCCGCTAGGTGCGTTTCTGTCAGGAGGAGTGGATTCAAGTGCAGTAGTAGCCATGATGTCTAAGCTACAAACAGACCCCGTTAATACCTGTGCCATAGGCTTTGATGTAAAGCAATTTGATGAAACGCATTATGCCGACAAGGTTGCCGACCTTTTCAAAACGAATCATTTTAAAGATGTGGTTGATAGCGATACCTTCACGCTGGTGGATACTTTAGCTACCTTGTATGACGAACCATACGCCGACAGCTCAGCTATTCCGACTTATAAAGTTTGCGAGCTAGCCCGCAAGCGGGTGACAGTGGCGTTATCAGGTGATGGTGGAGATGAAAACTTTGCCGGCTATCGACGTTATAAATGGCACATGAATGAAGAGGCATTACGTCAAAAAATCCCATTAAGTATTCGTAAGCCAATTTTTGGATTATTAGGCCGTCTATACCCTAAAGCTGATTGGGCGCCACGCGTTTTCCGAGCAAAAACTACCTTCCAAAGTTTAGCGCGCTCATCAGTAGAGGCATATCTTCATACTGTTTCTCTACTAAACGAAGAGCAGCGTGATCAATTATTTAGCCCAAAGCTCAAAGGATGGCTAGGCAGTTATAAGTCGATTCAGGTATTTGATGAATACGTCAAAAAATCCCCTACACAAGATCCCTTATCTTTGATTCAATATCTCGATATGAAAACCTACCTTGTCGGCGATATCCTGACAAAAGTTGATAGGGCGAGCATGGCTCATGCACTTGAGGTACGTGTCCCTTTACTAGACCATAAGTTTATTGAATGGGCATCGTCTTTACCTGCGGATATGAAGCTTAAACGGCAAGAAGGCAAGTACATTCTTAAAAAGTCCTTGGAGCCTTTGTTACCGCATGATGTGTTATATCGCGATAAAATGGGGTTCGGTGTGCCGCTCGCTAAATGGTTTAGAGGTCCCTTAAAAAATAAAGTTGAAGAAAGCTTGTTAGGGGACACAATTAGACAAAGTGGCCTATTTAATATGGCGTATATAGAGCGTGTTTTAACGCAGCATCAGTCAGGTATTCGCGACCATAGCGTCGTTATTTGGACGCTGTTGATGTTCAATGCATTTTTAATTAATGAAATGGCTGTGGCCCACTAAGTTTCAAGAATCAGGAAGGAATCTGGTGAAAGTATTACATATTCTGGATCATTCAATCCCATTACACAGTGGGTATACGTTCCGTACGCGCTCAATTCTTAAGCAGCAACGGGCAAACGGTTGGGAAACAGCTCATCTGACTTCTGGTAAGCAAGGTGAAATAACGGCGCTTAAAGAAGAGGTAGAAGAGTTTACATTTTATCGGACACCGGTTGGTAGTAAATGGTATTCATCCCTTCCGTTACTTAATCAACTCGCAATTATTAATGAAATGGCAGACCGGCTATCTGAGGTTATTGAAGAAACTCAACCCGATATTTTGCATGCACATTCCCCAGCTTTAACAGGCGCCGCTGCCTTAAAGGTAAAGAAAAAATATAATTTACCACTCGTGTATGAATGTCGTGGTTTTTGGGAGGATGCTGCGGTTGATCACGGAACTTGTAAAGAGAATGACTTGCGTTACAAGTTAACCCGGGCGCTAGAAACACATGTTTTTAAAAAGGCAGATGCCGTCACAACGATCTGCGAAGGCTTACGTGCTGACATACAATCCCGTGGTCTACCTGAGGACAAAATTACAGTCATTCCTAATGCGGTTGATATCGATCGATTCCCGGTTATTGAACATAAAAACACACGACTGTTAGATGAATTATCCTTACAGGGGAAGCGTGTTCTCGGTTTTATCGGTTCATTTTATGCTTATGAAGGTTTACTTTTTTTGGTTAACGCATTTGCCGAGATTATAAAAAGAGACCCAGATGTTCGATTATTGTTGGTGGGCGGTGGGCCGCAAGATCAGGCAATTAGAGCACGTGTTGAAACGTTGGGGTTAAATGAGGTTGTCATATTAACGGGGCGTGTTCCCCATACTGAAGTGAATGACTACTACAGCTTAGTAGACCTATTCGTTTACCCACGGGAGAAGATGAGGCTAACGGATTTAGTGACGCCATTGAAGCCACTTGAGGCAATGGCGCAAGGTAAGCTCGTAATCGCTTCAGATGTTGGTGGTCATAAAGAGTTGATAACTGATGGTTATAACGGCTTGTTGTATCAATCGGGTAATCAGGCATCGCTAATTGCAGTACTGGAGCGTATGTTATCAGAGAGTGATCAATGGGCTCGATACCGCGCTAACGGCCGGAAGTATGTTGAAACGGTACGTAATTGGGAGGCTAGCGTAGCAAACTATAAAGATGTGTATGAGCGCTTATTGCGATGAATACATTATTAGTGCTGACTACACTGTACCCCAATTCAGTGAAACCGCGGCATGGTATATTTATTGAAACTCGATTACGAAAACTTATCGAATCAGGTTTATGTAAAGCGGATGTGATTGCTCCGGTTCCTTGGTTTCCCTTCAAGGGAAGTCGATTCGGACATTATGCTGACTTTCAAAAGGTTCCTACTTATGAAGTCTTAAACGGGATAAAGGTGTACCACCCGCGTTACTTAGTTATACCGAAAGTTGGAATGTATCTAACACCACTATTCCTAGCGATCGCCTTTTATGTTACCGCAAGAAAACTAAAAACCAGTTATGACCTGATTGATGCACATTACCTTTATCCAGATGGCGTTGCCGCAGGGCTTGTTAGTTTTTTATTAAAAATACCTTTTGTTATGTCGGCGAGAGGAACGGATCTCAACGTAATCCCCGATTATCACGTCGCTCGTAAAATGATTTTATGGGCAAGTAAGCGGAGTCAGAAGGTAATTACTGTATCTTCAGCATTGAAAGATAGAGGGGAAGCCATTGGAATAGAATCAGAAAAAATGATAGTTATTAGGAACGGAGTGGATACGACTATCTTTAATAAAATAAAAAAAAGTACAGATCCTTGGTTTCTTAAACCTTATACGCATGTAATAAGTGTGGGTAATTTAACGGAGCTTAAAGGGCACGATTTGATTATTCGAGCTGTAGAACACCTGCCTAAGTATGCGTTAACGATTGTCGGTGACGGTGAAGATAAAATTAAGTTAACACGTGTTATTAATGAGTTGGAGCTTAATGATAGGGTTAGGATATTGCCACCAGTCGATCAGAAATCACTTGCAAAACTATATGCGTCAGCAGATGTGTTAGTTCTCGCCTCCTCTAGGGAAGGTTGGCCTAATGTGTTATTAGAAGCCTTGGCGTGCAATACGCAAGTAATCGCTACGGATGTAGGTGGTGTTAAAGAAATTATTGATAACAAGGGACATGGTTTTTTAATTCCTAAACGATCTTCGGAGGCTATTATTGAAACTCTGGAAAAAATAGAAGAATTTGATAATCAATTATTACATATGTATGCCGAGCAGTATGCTTGGGGGCAGGTAGTCGAAAAACAGAATGCCCTTTATAATCAAGCAGTAGTGGGCTCATGAGAGATATATTAATTACACTAATTGTTTTTGGAAGCTTACCCTTTATATTGAAAAGGCCGTATGTAGGAATACTGATGTGGGCTTGGATTAGTTATATGAACCCTCATCGATTAACCTATGGCTTTGCTTATACTATGCCATTTGCTCAAATAATCGCTATCTTTATTGTTTTAGCTTTTGTGTTTAATAAGGATAAACAAAAAATACCGATGGATAGCACCGTTATTATTTGGGCTTTGTTCTTGTTTTGGATGAGTATCACTACAGTATTCGCTATATATCCTGAATATGCATTAGTTTCTTATATAAAAATCATGAAAATACAGCTGCTCACTTTCTTGACTATTATTTTTTTGACAACCTATAAAAAAATAGAATACCTGATTTGGGTTATTGTTCTATCAATAGGTTACTACAGTATAAAAGGCGGTATTTTTACTATTACTACGGGAGGTGGATTTAGGGTGTGGGGCCCGCCAGGTACATTTATTTTTGAAAATAATAGCCTAGCATTAGCTACTTTAATGGTAGTCCCTCTGATTTATTATTTGTATTCTATAGAAACTAAAAAGTGGCTTAAATACGGATTAGGTGGAGCAGTTTTTTTGAGTATTGTATCTGCTTTAGGTTCGCAGTCTCGTGGCGCTTTTTTAGCGGCTATCGCGGTCATTGGGTTCTTCTGGCTAAAAACCAAAGGGAAGATGATATCTGGTATTGCAATTATATTAGTTGCAGGCATCGGATGGCAGATTATGCCAGCTACATGGCATGATCGAATGAGCTCAATAGGTAATTACGAAGAAGATAGATCTGCAATGGGGCGCATTAATGCATGGAAATACAGTATAAATATTGCGAATGATAAGCTTCTAGGAGGCGGGTTCGAATCTTGGGGACAGGCGACTTATAATATTTACTCGCCCCAGGCTGACTTTGTTGCTGTAGCACATAGTATATACTTTAATGTATTGGCTGATCATGGCTGGATTGGTTTATTACTGTTCTTAGCGATCCTTTTTTTGACGTGGCGTAATCTGTCGGGTGTGATCAATCAAAGTAAAGCAGATAGCCGCATCAATTTATTGGCTCGTATGCTACAAATAAGTTTTATTGCTTACTTAACGGGTGGCGCTTTTCTTAGCTTGTCCTATTTTGATTTACCATGGCACCTCATAGCAATTACTTTACTATTAAAGAAAGAGATGACTCAGATTGATGCGTTAAAAAACAATGGAAGTATTAAGATAAATGAGCGGACGATAAATGAAAAACGTATTTGAGAAGCTTTTAGTTAAAACTATTCGGTTTACTCAAAGTAGCAGTAGTTCACTATTTATACTTATTTATCATGGCGTATTTAATGAAAGAGACTTAATGCGCCCAAACGAGCCGACCCAAGATGAGTTTCGGGAGCAGATGGATTTAATTAGTAAGTATTTCAATCCAGTATTTTTGCCTAAAGCTGTCCCTTTGTTAAAAAGCGGAAAATTACCTGCTAACTCAATAGCCGTTACTTTTGATGACGGTTATATGAATAATTATACTATAGCGAAACCTATACTCGATGAATTCAGTGTTCCAGCTACTTTTTACGTAAGCACGGGGTTTAGTGAAGGTGGAATGATGTGGAATGACAGAGTGATTGAGGCATGTCGGTCGCTAAACTCTGTCGATTTATCGATTATAGGGAAAGGCGTATCGCTGGTTACTACAACCGATAAAAAGCGAGAAATCGCTGAGGTAATCATAAAGGCTATAAAGCATCTTGAGTATAGTAAACGTGAATCAGTCGTTTGTTTTATTGAAAAACAAAACCCAAATCCGCCGCCGTCTTTAATGATGACAGATAAAGAAATTCGTGGTTTGCAGCAAGCAGGTTATGAAGTGGCTGGACATACGGTAACTCATCCTATTTTACGTATGCTTGACGACAACATGGCAGAAGATGAGATAGTAAAGGGGAAAATGACATTAGAAGCGATAACTGGTAGTCAAGTAGTCGGTTTTGCCTACCCCAATGGTAAGAAGGGAGCTGACTTTACAGAACGAGATATCAATATAGTAAAAGGTTTCGATTTTACATATGCGGTTACAACACACTGGGGTGTGAATGGTATAAATAGCAGCCCTTATGAGTTAATGCGATTTACGCCTTGGGATCGTACTAGATTGAAGTTTTTAATGCGTTTGCTATTTACCAGCCGTTATCAGTAATTTATTGATAAGCATCAATTTTTCGTTGTAGTCCTTTAAGAGAAAAGCCTTTTGAATATACTTTTTTAGCTAAAGACTTTGCTTGTTCTATATTACCTAAATCGATTGATAGAAGACCATAGTTATACATAGCTTGAATGTTATTTGGGTTTATAAGTAATGCCTTCTTATACATTGTTTCAGCTTCAGATAACTGATTAATTCTATGTAGATATAAACCATAAAGCATAATTGTCATGTCATCTTTAGGAACAAAATTGACTGCCCTTAAGAAGTAACATTCAGGTTGCTTAATACCTTTGTTGGTATACGGGCCGTTTTTTAGTCGGTAATTAATGACAGTGTTTAGTGCTCTATGATGGTTAGGAAATGCTTTGAGAGTGTAGTGTATATCACCAAGCATGTTACCTTTTTGTTTTGCGCCTTGAAGTAAGAGCTCTACATTTGTGTTGAAGTGGGCTGCTTGGACGAGTGATAGTTCTGTTTCGTGCAGATAAGCTTTAGTATAGTCAAACGGTCCTAAGTGTGGTGTGATACCGCGACAGGGTTTACCTTTGATGTCATAGCCAACCCATGGGGCGTCGTTTGCATAAGCTGCACTATTAATTATAACGATTGAACTAACTATTAATACTTTAAATATATTTAATGTCATGATGAGCTCCAAATATAACTGAAACATAACAGATTATTACTTTAAATGGAATTTTATAATGATTTATGAACGTTTGTTGTGGAACTCGTACAATGCAATGCTGAAGATGAAGTCTTTATTGTTATCTGAAAATAAAAATATTATAAGAAATGAAATTGAAATTTCTGATAACGCTGTTGGCAAGTATATATGGGTTTTTTGTACTACTATAGGGGAGTTAAATGCTTGCTATCGATTTCTTGATAAATATACAGGTAAATATAACTTAGTTATTATAACGGATAAAGAGATCTACAAAGAAGCATTTAATGCAAAGTTCTTAAGTGCGCTTGTCATAACGTTAATTGAGTTCAACAATAATAAAAAACATCTATTCAAAAAATTTAAACCTGATCAATTGGTTATTTGTGAAATACCTAGTTCGTTACATGAAGCGCCATGCCGTTTTGAATATTCTTTAGTTCGAGATGTTCATTACTTGGGAGGTAGTGTTATTGTTATAAATGGTTGGCTATACAATGAAA
>Ga0115007_10002809_pt1 | contig 10642 bp, 10 predicted proteins | sample ArcOceMetagenome_2_FD_87166 | JGI IMG/M metagenome (GOLD analysis project Ga0115007, IMG submission 87166) | Marine eukaryotic phytoplankton communities from Arctic Ocean - Arctic Ocean ARC135M Metagenome | ecosystem: Environmental > Aquatic > Marine > Oceanic | place: Arctic Ocean | collected...
TAACACGGTTTTATATTCTACGGACAAAGACAGACTAAATCTCAAAAAGATCTTATGCTGGACTGCTGATGGGATATGTTTCAGAAATATTGTGCTTTTTTATTGTGCTACTGCTATACTTCTTGTACTTAGTACTTTGTCAGGTAACAGGTAACGTTATCAACGAAGTTGACGATGACAGTAACAAAAAAATCAACCTCCCTTTTTCGTTTGTCGCTACTGCTTTTTTTACTCTCGTTCCTGTTGTTTGCGGCAACGATTTTTACGAGAATTAATCATATCGGTGATTCAAATAATAGTGCTTCGTGCTCTTTGTCCATAAAGAGTGAAGAGGATGAGCAATACAAGGAAACATTAATCGGATATAAAATTTTACATCATACATTAGAAAAAGAATCACAATTAAAATATTTGCATTGGTTACGGTATGCAACGTTTCGTGGACCGGATGATGAATTAAAAGAAATAATGACAACTATATACAATACATCAAAAAAACGAATGACGGAATTAGAACAATTATGGAAGATTCCATATGAACCAATAATACAAATTGAAAATACACCAAAATCATTAATCGGTGATAAAATCCAATCTGATGTTGAATATTCATCAACAATAGAGATGTTATCAATATCATCATCATCAACAACATCATCACCATCATCAACAACCAAATCATCTTGGAAGATATGGGACATACGATTTTTTTTTATACAAGCTCAAGCAACTAGAATGGTATCAGGTGTGGCAACATCGATACGGAAATTTGAACGTAACAATGAACGTAGGAAATGGTTAACAGAATTAGCTGAAGAATATGAAAATATACGAGAAGATCTTGTAACACTAATGACGAGCGCATCCATATCATAATGAATGAATTGATTGGTTATATATTTAATTGATTGTCTAAGGATAAATATCTAAAAGAAACTAGATTGTTTCATGTCGTTATTATTATTATTATTATTATTGTACATTATTTATCGCTTTTGTTGTTACAAACAAGACCAAAACCACTTGGCTTGTTCCGAATGAATCTAGGATAGAAAATCTTGCTACTGTAAACTATTCTGACTATTCTTCATCATCGGTGTCTCTGTCTTCGAAGATTTTGTTAAAACAGATTTCTTTCGTTTGGTAGAATTAATACTACTGTCTTTTGTCCGTAGTGGTCGGTATACAATATCTATAATTTCATTGATTTCTTCTTCTCCGTCTGTTTCACATGTGGGGTCGTCATTATTATTTTCGTATTCTTCCATGCTGTATGTATCGTGTGGAACGTATTTCATCCACCATAACGGCAATCGATCAGTTTCATCATATTCATCACTATCATCTTCCTTGGGTTCTTCGTCTTGTTCTTCTTCTTTTGTTTCAATAATTTCTCGGATTTCTGATACAGGGTTGTTTCCGCTGCTTGGCTGATTCTCGTCATCGTCGCGTTCGCCACTAATGTTATGGCCAGTGGTTGTTGTGGTCTCAATCAACATTTCTTCGATGAGAGTCATGACATATTTAGCAACCTCTCGTCGTTCCAGCATGCCTCGAACTAAGGCTTGGATTTTGACTATCGCATCTTCGTCATTGGATGTCGTCGAAGCAGCAGAAGTAGATGTGATACATTTCTCTTGCACGTGTTCCTGTTCCTGTTGCGAACTATCGATGCCATTTTTGCCAACGTTGGTTTTCGTCCCTTTTTGTTTTCCAGTTGAAAAACGAGCGGTGGCTGTGGCGGCTAAACGGCTATCTTTTTCGATCTCTAGCTTGTGGACAACAACGTCACCATTTTTACTGCTACTGTTATCTCCCAGTTTTGCAGCTGCCTCCAAATATCGATTGACTAATGCACTCTTGTGCCGCTGCCGTGATGGTGGAGGTATTGACTGGGTGTTCTTCGGCATCGGCATCGGCATCGTCGTCGTCGTCGGCAAAGCGAGAGAATGTGTTGTAGTAAGAACAAGAACGGGTTTCTTCTGTATCAATGGCGATACCTGTTGTTTTTCCCCGGTAACAAACTTCGATGTAGGTGTTGCTACTGCTGTGACTCCTCCCATTGTTAATGAATTACCTATATCTGTTGTTGTCGTTGTTGCCATTATTGGTGTCGATTTGTCTGCTTTTTTGCTGCTTTCTTCGCAATCGACAAATGTGATTTCTACAACTGTTTCCATTCCTTCATCATCGTCATAGTCACCATCTCCCTCGATCAGCACGACAAATTCTTCTTCTTTGAATTCTTCTTCTTCGTCATCAAGAAGGGTGTTGTTTTTGCTTTGCAGTTGATGTTGCTGTGGTGTTCGAGAATTCTCCGCCTTTGATCGTAACAACTCTTCGATAAGTATCGTGATGTACTCATTGACTTCTGTTCGGTCCCGTTGACCTCGTACTAATGCTTGGATCTTTGTGGCTGCGGCGGGAGCGGGCGACCCATATAAAATTTGACTGTTGTGTGTTGCCATGATATTGTTATGTTCTATTTGAACATTATCTTATTCATCTACTACGTGCGATAGTTGTCATTATCTTATCATATTTCTCCACTTTGGGAATGCGAAACAATATTTTCTATTACTTGTTCAAGTAGAGTTCAGCAAAGCAACCTCCCAAACTCGAAATGATGTCTCTGTCACACAATTCGGTTTTTGTTGAAGCTTATATTCGAGTCACGTGATTTTTGGTTTCAGAGAAAACTTCAAAAAAAAAAGTGAAGCGTTCTGTCTGTCACCCAATCTGATTTTTTCACTAGTGTTAAAAATGAAATATGATGTCTTCACATAAAAAGAGTAATTGATTTATCATCAGTGCTGTAACTCAAATCAGTATACTGTAAAATAGTCTTTCTATGTTAGGTACTTTTTACAGTTGAATGTACAACATATTCTCTTGTGATTTGAACATAAGGCAAACATCCTTTAGATACTACCGTCATTAAAGGATTTGCAGCTTCGTATCAAATTTTTCGTTATATCATTATTTTATTATTATTTAATAATCATCGATTTCTTCCTCCCTTTCCTCTTTTGCTTTTCTTTTCTTAATTTGGGTTTCGAGGTATTCTAATACTCTTGCTTTCATTAATGTATCCTCTTCATCTTTCATAAAAAGACAGATGCAAGTCCCGCTTTAAGTACTGGGTGAAATGCATAAGCGTGTCCTTTTGTCACAACTAAGTGTAATTTCTTTCCTGGATACTTAGTTGGTACCGACAGTGATGTTGGATCTAAATTTGTCAAGAATTCAAATCTTTTTCTAGGAAAGTAGTGGCCGAAGCTTGCGTTATAATCATTGTTATGGTATCTCTCATCGAGCAAACATCCAAGTAGGTCATGATCACGGACATCTTCTTCTTTTAGAAAGCCACTCTTCTTCAATTTCTTTAAAGTGTTCAAATTTAAACTATCGACCCCCTTTTGGTGCATTGGACATTTTTTTTTTCAACTCCAACTACTCATAGTTAGGTACTGAAGCACATTGTAACTTCTACCGATTACAGATGTCTTGTAATGCGAGTACGTCAATGATCCTCCACGTTCATGGTTCTCGAAGGAACCTAACTCAAACTGGAAAGAAATTAGGAGTAAAAAAACTTTCCTAGTCTTCACATTAAATTAGTAGTAATAAAATGAGAGGATGTATCATTGAATTCCTTGTTGTTGGTTACTCAAAGTTGGAATCAGTTTGACCCCTATTGTAAATGGCATGTTGCAGTCATGTTATCATATTTTATTTTTCAGAAAAAATCTCACGAAGAGCGATAATTTTTTCAATAACTTGTCTGAGTCTGGTAGGACTTGTTTTTTGGACGTTCAGTTTCGGTAAATATTCAACAAGTTTATCATAATCCCAGCTAACATAGGGATGCCCTTCTCGTTTTAAGACTTCTTCAGCGATAGGACCCCAATAATCGGAACATCTTACGGGATGGTTCAATCCAAGGGCCAGAGAGCGTAACCGAAAGCTCATAAACTGCACAGTGATTATTTGGTAGCACAAAAAGGAAAGGAGAGAGAGAGAGAGAGTACAACATTTAGATCTCCTATATTCTAGACTCTACAGTATATGATGCAAGTCATATATATATGTTGAATTAGAACATTTCACTCGTTGCAAACAAACGTACCTGCGCCATGATCAAATTATCAGGTACTTCCTCCCACGGATCCTTTCGTCTCAAATCGTCTAGGAATGTTTGGATATTTTTCCCTTCCATTAAATCATTTCCCCAAGAATCGTACCCAAACAAGATCAATTTTATTAATACTTCCTTGTTACCATGTTTGCTTTTGTATCCCCCGATCTCACAGAGATCAAATAACATTTGTTCGTCTCTACGAGCAATAGCAGCGTATAGTAGACACGCCAGAAGTCGTTCGCTTCGAGTTAGCTTTTTGGTTGAGCCAAAGTCGATTAATCCTATTCGTCCATCGGGTAAGAGCATAAAATTTCCCCCATGTGGATCTAGATTAGATAAATGATGATGATGATGATGATGATGATGTTTGTAAGAGACAGTAAAACAAATTCCATAGAACAAATGCGTTGTTGGTTTTATACTGATTGCGTTCCCCAATTTAAAATACATTATCACGAAGCATACTTGTACACCGTAGTGACTCACTCACCAGCGTTAAAAAAACCATCAACGAATAGCTGATAACCATGAACTCGCATTAATGTATCGATGATTCGAGGCGTATTGGGTGGAAGGATTGTGTGACGATATTGAATCATTGACGGCGATGATGATGACGGTATAATACATCCAATAGTTCCATTGTACAAACTTATTCCACAATTAGTAATTGAATCTTTCGCTCGAAGATATCGTTGATACCAAACCAATTGATTCGCAGATGGTCCATCATATTTACTTGGTATCCCCTCTCGTTCTATTCTTTGTATGGCATCCCGTTCGAGTTGTTCTAATGTAGTTCCATGTTGTTTAGCCCATATTCTATAATACTCATGGATACCATCAATAAGTTTTTGTCCAGGTACTAGTTCCATAACCAAAACACGAGTCGACGACGTCAATATTTGTATCGGTTTTGGTACCACAACTTGTGACGGCATGAAACCATGTCGCTTCATATTATCTCTTATAGTTTGAAGGTTACAAGATTCTTGATTGTAATCTAATTCGGATGCGTTTTGGTCCTCAAGTGCTTGCAACATTACAATCTGTTCCGGAGCTAAAATTTCGCACATACTTCGTATGGTTCGCATATCTCCTTGAAATAGTTGTTGGGCTTCGGGATACTGTACCTTCACGGCAACAACATGACCATCTATCGTCGATGTCGCATTATTTCTTGTTCCTGCTGCTGCTGCTGCTGCTGCTATCGACTGTTGTTGTTGTTTTAGGACGGCTCGATGCACCTGTCCGATACTAGCACTACCGAGAGGCACAGGATCGATTTCATGAAAGATATCTTCTAATTTTTTACCTGTTTCATTCTCTATTGTTTCTCGGATACATTCGAAGGATCTTGGTGGAACTTTATCTTCAAGTTTTCTTAATTCATGGATCCATTTTTCACCTAGAGTGTTGGTAAACCCTGCTGCCGTTTGACCATACTTACAGTACATACCCTGGAGGTCACCTAATTTAGCAACTGTCGGCACAGCATATTTTTCATCTAATGCTTTCCAATCATCGTCCGTAATATTATCTCCCAGGTATATTTTTCGAGCTTCTAACCAACGGTAGTGTAAGATAACAGGAACGAATGATGCGTACGCTTGAAAAGCACGACGACTTCCCTCGTCGGTTCGATATTTGTATAACACATACGCACCAGTACCTCCTAGACTAGTAAGTCCTACAGTTCGACGCACCCTCTTACTCAAGAAGGGCAACAACGACATGGCCAATCTTATTCCGCACCTGCCCTAAAGTAATAATAATTTTAAGAAGGAAGATTCTCTACTTCTCTACGTAAAAAAATTTAAGAGCTCCATGTTCCATGTTATTGCTAAAATATAAAAAATGTAATTTTTTAGTCGAGCTAGTCGAACTTTAGAATTTTGGCGCTTCACCCCAAAACTCGAAATTTTTTATTAATTTTGTTAAAGAAATATAAATGATGTACTGTCCGTAGCATATATCCACGCAGCAACTACTAGACATTATCCTCATCTTTTACTGTGAACGCCTGTAGTGATGTAAATTGTTCATTCGTGTGTCACTAATACAAATACTCAAATTCGTTGGGATCTTATCGAACACGATAAATGAATCGAATCAATCCGTAATGTAAAAAACCGATCAACAACGCCTGTGTACGCCCGCATATAGAGTTTTGTGTGAAATTCTCCTACAAATGAATGCATTCGCCGCATAGTATGATAACGCTGATTATGTTGCTGCAGCCGCTTGTATTCTACTACAACGCTTCTTCTTCAAAATACGCCTGCTACGACGTTGACGACGACATTTTCGACTTGGATCGGAGGAAAAAGAAGTAAATTGAAACAATATACGTGGATAATATCCCCGCATCAAAGATTCATTCCAACGTGCCTTCGTCACGGAATACACTGCCATCGTCATTGAAAGCGAGGGTATCAATATTGCCATTGGATGCAATCGCATCAGCACAACATAAGCAAACTGCTTAATCTTGTTTTTTGATCCCTCAAGACACAGACATTGAATGTAGAAATTCCAACAAAGATTGTATGTGTCTCGGTCCGAACAGAAGTTCTGAATTTGAAAAGGAAAATGATTCCTCTTCTCGATTTATTTCTGCTCAGTATGACTTCTCGTAGACCCTCTGATGAATTGAAATTATCGTTATCAAATGCACAGTTTAGTACCAATGAGGGAGTTTTGATTCGTAGTGCAGCAACGACCTCTTCCATAGTATTTTCTCTTGGAAATGTTAGTCGCAAGCATTTCTCCATGATGGAATTCAAAATAGAAATTAGATCGATATGGAGAGAAGTTTATTCTGATACAAATAATTTTGAAGAACGTATCGTATCGGTTTTTGGCTTTTTGGCGTATAATGAAAAATCAAAACAATAATTGAAATTTCAGTAATGGATCGGTGAATCAAACGTTACAGTGTTCGACAGTCGGTTTCAAATTTAATATGAGTTAATACTGTAATGTAAAATGAAAAAGAAAACATCACTTCGATGCATGATAATGCTTCTCATAATTTTTATCGTGCAATTTGCAAAAAATCTATTCATACCGTATTATTCTCAAAGAACACAAAGAACAATAAAATGTGATTGCTTTTATAATGTCACATCTCGTTGCATACTGAATACGGCGTATACGATGTAACAATAATTAAAGATCTATTACGGTGTCTACACAGCTACTAGACTAGTACAGTATGAAATTCGAAATAATATGACAGTGTGACAAAGATCAACTTTTAGTCGAACTAGTCGTACTCGAATTGAGCGCCCAAACCACACTCAAAACTCAAAAGATATTTTCGTGTCACAACACCATCACAGTACATCTAATTACTAATCTATCAGGATCTCAGCACTCAGCATGATCTAAGATCTTATGATCTCTATTGACTGCTACTAGTAGCTAGAAGGGCTCGCAGCAGGGTATTATTTCAACCGGAGATTTACATTTCAAGGGGTTTCACGACAGGTTACTAATATTCACTTTGCGTAATATAGCGACGATGGGTACAGCATTCACTCTATGTGTGACTGGTATCGTAAGTACATGCGTTATCTTTTCTTTGACTTCTGAACTCCTAGCTCTATCTGCTTATATAATGTGGTTGCCTGCTTAACTTCCGTCTACTAATTTAATCACGTCATGTCCGACATTCATTCCTCGCGCTCATATTTCAATTCAATCAATTTCATGCAACAACACAAACAAAAATACGAACACAGGGTATGGGCGTAATACACGTCCTCACAGGACCTGACCACCTATCGGCAATTGCGACACTAAGTGTCAATTTAGGGAACTGTCGTGCATTTTCTCATGGCGTGCGGTGGGGTATCGGGCACTCGATTGGATTGATTGTCGTCGGAACTATATTCATCGTTCTCGAAAATATTCATCCCAACAATAATTCGAATGCTGATGATAGCGGTGGGGGTGATACTGATACGGACGATGACAGCAACGGCAACAATAGTAGATCAATTCAAATACCGGAAAAGATTGAAAATATTGCTGAATGTTTTGTTGGGATTTTTATGCTGGCGTTAGGCTCCTACAGTCTTTTCAACGCATGTCGAATAAGAAAAGAGATGTTGCATACTAATGGGCGATTGTATCATCGTGCAGAGAATGACAATGACAATGAGCAAAATGGGATGAGGTGTCTCATAATAGATAATAATGATGATAACGCAACAAACAGTAGAGATTATGCAATTGTCAATAATGATAGTAATCGTTCGAGCGGTAGGAGTAGTAGTACTTCAACATCTTCTTATCAATCAAATACATCGATATCTCAGGAAGAGGGAGATTCTCCATTTGAATCTCTTTCCGTTGTCGTTGAAGGCGATGTATCGGAAGACGAAGGAGATGAATCGTATCCGATTGACCCAATGGGGGTTGACGACGAGCAGCATGGAACCTTTCATCATAGCCAACACATTCACGGACACGGGCATGACCATGAACACAATCATCTTCTCGTTAATAATACGAAAGATGGAATTTCGAAACAGTTTTTATCCTTGTGTATTGGCATCGTTCATGGGGTCGCTGGTCCAGGGGGAGTGTTAGGCGTAATACCAGCGGTACGACTACATAACGTGTGGTATTCTATAGTATATTTGGGTTCGTTTTGTATCACGTCCATTTTGGTAATGGGTTGCTTTGCCGCATGTTACGGGACGTTTAGTTCTCGATTGACACAAAGCAGTGAAGTATTTGCCTATCGAATGGAATTATTTTCCTCCTCACTTTCTATAATTGTTGGTTGCACGTGGTTATCTCTTCTCTACCTCGGTATATTACATGATATTTTTCCATAACATTATATAGAAACTATTTTTTTGTTCTTTTCCTCAAATAATTACCTTCTCTGGTTGTAATGTATATATGTTTTTGCAAAACATAGGTCTTTGGATTTCAAACATCAGTGATGTGGGTTAGTGGCGCTTTCTCTTTACTTCAAGATCTTAACCACCATTACTATATCTAACTTGAGTTATTCAACATTAAAATATCTGACTTTAGTTAAGAAATATATCGTTTTGTACTCATTGTGATGGTATCAAATGGTTCTTTGACAACTTGCATCTTGACAAATCTCTAGCACACTCCTAAAACCTTTGATAAGAATATTAGGATCTACAGGGCTACAAATAATCAAATAATAATCTATAGTAGAATTGGTAAAACAGGAAAAACTATATTTTGGTACTGGCATAGCTTTTTATTTTATTTTATTTGAATTTCACGCGCGGGCCTGTCGGGACAGGCAAAAACACTTGCTTTTCTGCTGCCATAAACTCGAAAACTGTATTCGAAATTGGGCTTCAAATTTTTGTTAACTTGGCAGAAGCAACAACAACACAACAGAGAAATACTTCGTATGCATACTGCAAATTGCAAATTAAGTACTCTCACCATGGACACCTTTCTCGAAGAACCCCTATCATCGTCCGCTTACGACGACGATGTAAATAATGCTAACACAAATAATATGGACGCAGATGTGTTGCGGGATCGACTCAACAAGGTCCGTAAAGCCGTACGCAAAGCGACCCAAGAAGCTTGGAAACAAGCAGACGGGCATAATCCTTCACTCTCGACATTACAAAAGGAAAATGCATCATTCTTGTTGGGAATGGACTTGTTTGGAAGTGGTGGAGTAGATATCGATGGTGGTGGTGGTAGTGGTAATGACTCAACGATGATGTCGACGAGTAGTGGACTGGAACGAGCGATACGAGATAAATTAGTACTAGTCGAATATGATCTTGAAAGAATCCAAAAAGAAAGCAATAACTCGATAACAGCATCGGGTTCAGAAAGCAACAATATTTTTCCCTCCAACGAAGGAGGAGAAGAGTTCGAAGCAGAATCAACTGATAATTTGGATATTCAAATTGAAAACTACAAACGGAAGGTAGCTTTTTTGAAACAGGCTAGTTTGGCAAGGTCTTGTCTCGAGGAAAGCGCCGCCTTATCTTCGTCTGCTTTATCAAAAGAAGCACCAGATAATTTAGTCCGGTCCGGTCAAACACTCTTGCGTGCATTGGGAGAAGTTGATGAGGCGGAACGGATCCTACTAGATGATTCATCCTCCACAGAATCAAGTGAGCAGCAAAAAGAAATTGAGGTTGCGTATCGGATTCTTTCCAGTCTACGTCATCAGATTCGACGTCATCGTGTCGAACTTGTTCATAGGGCCGGTACGGTGTTAGACGGCAGTATTGAATTAACATCGACGTCGATTGCAGTGAAATCCTCTGCACAATTGGCCGTTGCGTATCGAGTACTTGAAACGCTCGACGAAAATAAACTTAATAAAACCAAAACTACTGCGTTGCAAGAAACTTTGCGTGGTTTTACCTCTCGATTGTTCGAAGAAGCATTAAAACCAATACTGACTTTATCAGATGACGGCAACAGTAATGACGGAAGTTCCCGTCGTTGGAAGGTCGAAGAGACAGCGGA
>Ga0115007_10002810_pt1 | contig 10642 bp, 7 predicted proteins | sample ArcOceMetagenome_2_FD_87166 | JGI IMG/M metagenome (GOLD analysis project Ga0115007, IMG submission 87166) | Marine eukaryotic phytoplankton communities from Arctic Ocean - Arctic Ocean ARC135M Metagenome | ecosystem: Environmental > Aquatic > Marine > Oceanic | place: Arctic Ocean | collected...
AAGAACCATCATCTTAACGTGTCTTCAAATTTTGCGGCTGTTGGTGACGATATCTTTTTACAGAGTGAATGGGCTGACATCCAAAACTATAGTGGTTATGCCATTGGATACGGATTAGATACTATTTTTGGCCCTATTGAGTTGAAATATAACTGGAGTCCAGAGACAAAGTACTCGGCTTACCTCATAAGTGTTGGTTATTGGTTTTAGTGAGAATCTAATTAAAGGGAAGGCAACATAAAATTAATAGACTCTTTAGCATATTCATTTTATTGTTTGGAATAATAATTGCAAATTTGTAACTGAGATTAAAAGCGTCTTAAAAACCACAACTTTCATTCATAATGAAGAAAATATATTTAATTTTAATAATTATAACGAGCTCCCAGCTAGTAGTGGCCCAAGAAACCTCCTCGTTTCAGTCTGGCGAATGGTTGAAGTTTAAGCTTAGTTACAGTGGATGGTGGAAAGCAGGTAACGCAACACTTGAAGTATTTGACGCTGTTTATAAAGACATCCCTGTCTATAAAGTTGTTGCCAAAGGGTGGACGACGGGCCCTATAAAGTGGGTTTTTAAGGTTAAAGACCATTACGAAAGTCATTTTGATAAACAAACGGGCTCTCCTTACAAGTTTGTGAGAAACATTAATGAAGGTGGCTACAAAAAAAATCTAATAATAGAATTTGACCATTTACAAAATAAAGCCCTTATTCAAGACATTAAAAATCAATCAAACTCATCTGTAGATATTGAAGAGAATATTCAAGACCTTCTTTCTGCTTATTATTATCTAAGAAATAATTACAAAACAGATTCTTTAAAAAAAGGAGATATTGTAAAACTTAATATATTTTTTGACAGTGAAACTTTCTTGTTTAAACTAAAATATTTAGGTCATGAAACAATTAAAACAGATTTTGGAAAAATTAAGTGTATTAAATTCAGGCCCTATGTAATGGCAGGTCGTGTTTTTAAAGAAGAAGAAAGTCTTACATTATGGGTTACTGCAGACGATAATAAGCTTCCAATTAAAATTAAAGCCGACCTTGACGTAGGGTCGTTAAGAGCTGATTTGGTGGCTTTAAAAGGACTGAAACATCCTTTCGAAATCCAATTATAAAAAGATGACAAAAAAACCAACAACCGACAAATTATTAGAAGATCTTGATGACAAGTACAAAGCGATTCATCAAGATCGTAATGTACATTTAGAAGGCTTATTACATAGTAACTCTATAACATATTGGGACTATATTCACACGGATGCTTTGTTGGGATTGCAGATTCAACGCACCACTCTTCCTGATGAAATGGTTTTTATTGCTTACCATCAAATCAATGAGCTGATTTTTAAAATGATATTATGGGAAATCAAGCAAGTTGCGGAGGCGACTCCTTTAAGTGTTGCCGTTTTCCAAGACAAACTCATGCGAATCAGTCGTTATTTTGACATGCTAACGACCTCCTTCAACATCATGCGTGAAGGAATGGATGTCGCTCAATACAATAAATTTAGACACACGTTAACGCCTGCAAGTGGATTTCAAAGTGCCCAATATCGCAAAATAGAATTTGCTTCTACAGAGTTAATTAACCTAATAGACATTCGTTTTCGAGCCAATATTGATAGAAACACGCCCTTTGAGCATGCTTTTGAGCATTTATATTGGCAAGCTGCTGGAAAAGACTACAAGACTGGGCAGAAATCACCATTGTTGTCAAATTTTGAAAACCGCTACAAGGAAGAGTTTGTTACATTTATGAAAGTGTACAACACCAAAAACATATGGAGTCGATTTAAGGAACTTTCCCAAGAAGATCAACAAGATACCGGCTTAATCACAGCCATGAAACATTATGACTATACAGTTAATGTAACATGGGTGATGGCTCATTATAATGCTGCCAAGTATTACATTTTAGGCAAAGATGGAGATGGAGCTGCCACTGGGGGAAGCGATTGGCAAAAATATATGCATCCAAAATACCAAAAACGAATATTTTTTCCAGAACTTTGGAGCCAAGACGAAAAAGATAACTGGGGGCATGAAGTTGATTAACACGAAGTATTTTAATTTAAGATTTTTCCTTTCTGGATTCGTAATGATTCTTTTTTATAACCTTGTTATTAAAGGTTGTTCAGATGAGGAGACAGCGGTAGAAAAGCCTGAAGAATTAGTCCAAAATGACAACTTCAAATTTGGATACAACCTTAACAACTATAAGGTCAGCAATGACTCCGTAAGAGGGGGAGACAGCTTTGGGGTTCTTTTAGAACGCCATCACCTGTTTTACCCACAGATCCATCACATTGCTGAAAAAACAAAAGCCATTTTTGATGTTCACCAATTGCAAATAGGAAAGCCTTATACTATCCTATACTCTAAAAGTGAAGATAAAACCCCAGTCGTTTTCATTTATGAAATAAATAAAATAGAATACTTGGTCGTTGATTTTTGCGATTCAATTATTGCATATAAAGAAAGAAAGCCAGTCAAAATTATAGAAAAAGAAGCCTTTGGAGTTATAGAAAGCACCCTTTCTGAAACCATGGAGGCACAAGGGTTACCTACCCAACTTATTTATGATATGTCTGACGATATCTACGCTTGGACCATTGATTTTTTCAGGCTTCAGAAAGGCGATAATTTTAAAGTTATTTATAAGGAGCGCTTTGTTGATGACAGTATATATGCCGGCATTGAAACGATAGAGGCGGCCTTTTTTGAACATAAAGGGGAGTCGTTTTACGCCTTCAACTACCTAAATAAAGATTCTAAAAACAGCACTGATTATTTTGATGAAACGACCAAAAGCTTGCGTAAAGCCTTCTTAAAAAGCCCCGTTCAATTTAGTCGGATCTCTTCAAGATTTAACTTGAAACGCAAAATCGCCTACTACGGCAATAAAGTGCGCCCACACAGAGGTACTGATTTCGCAGCCTCTATTGGGACCCCTATTTTGGCGACGGCAAATGGGACAGTCACGGAGTCGACCCGAAAAGGCGGCAATGGAAAATATGTTAAAATCAGACATAATGCAACCTACAGCACTCAATATTTACACATGAGTAAGCGCTTAGTAAATGTTGGGGATTACGTCAAACAAGGCGATGTAATTGGCAAAGTGGGTATGACAGGTAATACTGGGGGCCCACACGTCTGTTATCGCTTTTGGAAAAATGGGAAACAAGTAGATCCACTTCGCCAAAAATTGCCAGATGCAATAGCATTATCCGCTGATTTAAAATCAGATTTTCAGGCTTTTATTGCACCCTTAAAACAACAACTAGACTCAATAAACTAATTATATTTAAAATTAACCAATGGCATTAAATTCTATCAACCCAACTCAAACCATAGCTTGGTCAAAACTAACAACACACTTTGAGACCATCAAGGATGCTCAGATGAAAACCTGGTTCAAAGAAAACCCAAACCGTGCAGATGAGTTTACTATTAAATGGGAGGATTTTTATGTAGACTTTTCTAAAAACAGAATTACTTCTGAAACCTTAGAGCTTTTTAAGGAATTGGCTGAGGAGCTAAAACTTGACGATGCGATTTCAAAATACTTTGAAGGCGATGTTATAAACCATACTGAAGGCAGGGCCGTATTGCACACTGCTTTGCGCGCGCCATCGGACGCTAAAGTTATGGTAAACGGTACAAATATGATACCTGAAATTCACGAGGTAAAAGCTTTGGTTAAAACATTTTCGGACGCAATTATTAATGGTACAAAAAAAGGATATACCAATAAACCCTTTACAGACATTGTAAATATAGGCATAGGGGGCTCCGATTTAGGTCCTGCCATGGTGGTCGATTCGTTGTCTTTTTACGGAAACCATCTAAAGCCTCATTATGTAAGTAATGTGGACGGAGATCATGTCAACGAAATACTGAAACGACTTGATCCGGAAACGACCCTTTTTGTCATTGTTTCTAAAACCTTTACTACTCAAGAAACACTCTCCAATGCTACTACGATCAAAAAATGGTTTTTAAAGCACGGCACACAAGCCGATGTCGCTAAGCACTTTGTGGCGGTTTCAACGAATACCTCTAAAGTAGAAGCGTTTGGGATTGAGCCTTCCAATATTTTCCCCATGTGGGACTGGGTTGGAGGTCGTTTTTCACTTTGGAGCGCCGTAGGCCTAAGTATTAGTCTTGCTGTGGGGTATGAACATTTTGACTCGCTTCTAAAGGGTGCTCATAAAATGGATACCCACTTTAAAGAAGAGAAATTTGAAACTAACATCCCCGTAATTTTAGCATTTCTGAGTGTGTGGTATAACAATTTTTTCAAGGCTGAGAGTGAAGCTGTGATTCCTTATACTCACTATTTAAATCAATTTGCAACCTACCTTCAGCAAGCCATTATGGAAAGTAATGGAAAAAGCATTGATCGATCTGGGAACCAAGTCGATTACCAAACAGGAAATTTAGTTTGGGGAGAGCCAGGGACCAATTCTCAGCACGCCTTTTTTCAATTAATTCACCAAGGAACAAAATTGATTCCTGCGGATTTTATTGGTTTTACAAAATCCTTACATGGCAATAAAGACCATCAAGATAAATTGATTTCTAACTTTTTTGCACAAACAGAAGCACTTTTAAATGGCAAAACAGAAGCTGAGGTACAAGCTGAAGGGACCTCATCAGAGATTGAACCTTTTAAAGTGTTTGAAGGCAATAAGCCAACCAATACCATTTTCATCAAACAACTAACTCCAGAGAGTTTAGGAAAATTAATTGCGATGTATGAACATAAAATATTTGTTCAAGGGGTTGTTTGGAATGTGTTTAGTTATGATCAATTTGGAGTCGAATTGGGTAAACAATTAGCGACCAAAATTTTAGATGAAATTAATACAGGTTCATTAACAAGTCATGATGCTTCCACCCTAAATCTTTTAAAGCATTACAAGGAGAACAGCTAAATGCTATTAACTTTTTATTAACAATTAAACTTGGATTGTTAATAATATGACAATATAGTCCGCTACATAATACTTACATTTGTTTAATAAATTTAACTAAACTATTAAACATAATTAAGATTATGAAAAAGATTACACAATTATTATCTTTAGCCTTGATGATGTGTGCGTTATCAGTTGTTGCTCAAAGCACTGTAACAGGTACAATCATCGACGCCGGACAACAAACGCCTTTACCAGGTGCTACTATTGTAGAGAAAGGAACGTCTAACGGCGTGTCTTCTGATTTTGATGGAAACTTTACGATTAACTCTTCAAGCTCATCAGGTGAGTTCGTAATTTCCTATGTTGGCTATGTGTCCAAAACAATTTCTTTTACTGGGAATATGGACCTCGGATCCGTTTCACTAGAAGCAAGTGAATTCGGTTTAGAAGAAGTTCAAATTTTTGCTTCTGTTGCAGTGGATAGAAAAACACCCGTAGCAGTTTCAACAATTAGAGCGGCTGAAATTGAACTTAAATTAGGAACTCAAGAATTTCCTGAAATTTTAAAATCAACTCCAGGTGTCTATGCTACTAAAGCTGGAGGTGGATATGGTGATGGTAGAATTAACCTTAGAGGGTTTAACTCTGAAAATGTTGCCGTATTAATAAACGGTATTCCTGTAAATGATATGGAGAATGGCCGTGTATACTGGTCAAACTGGGCTGGATTAGGTGATGTTACTTCTTCTATGCAGGTTCAAAGAGGTCTTGGAGCTTCCAAGGTTGCAGTGCCTTCAATTGGAGGGACAATTAATATTATTACCAAAACAACGGATGTTGAAGCCGGAGGCAGTGTGTTTTCGTCAATTGCCAATGACGGGTATGAAAAGCTCGGCGCAACTTACTCTACTGGGATTTTGGACAGTGGTCTTGCAACAACAGTTTCCCTTGCTAGAACAAGAGGAAATGGCTATGTTGATGGTACGGAATTCAAGGGTGTATCTTATTTCTTAAATTTATCAAAAGAAATCAATGACGCTCATAAAATATCATTCTCTGTATTTGGAGCTACACAGCGTCATGGACAAAGACAAAACAGACAGTTAATTGAAACGTTCAGAAATGCTGAAAGAGGTAGAAAATTCAATTCAGATTGGGGTTACAAAAATGGACAAGTTACTCATCAAGAGGACAACTTCTACAACAAACCACAAATCTCATTAAACCACTACTGGACAATTAATGAAAAATCTAGTTTATCAACTGTATTATATGCTTCCTTTGGTTCTGGCGGTGGCGGTGGAACTGCTAGGTTGCGTGATACTGAGGACAAGTTCATTATGGATGGATCAGGCTATAGTGATTATAGAGATGGGTTATATGGAACTTTAGATTTTGACAAAATTGTTGATGAAAACATTTCAAGAGGGGCTCTAGGGTCTCAATCAATTTTAAGAGCGTCTCACAATGATCACAACTGGTATGGAGCGTTATCGACTTTCAAAACAGATTTTTCAGACGATCTTGTTTTGTTAACAGGATTAGATGTTAGAAGCTACACAGGAAAACACTATCAAACAGTTACAGACCTTTTAGGTGGACAATATTTCTTGGATAATAGTGACGAAAACAATCCTAATGCTGCATTGCAAGTTGGAGACAAAAGAAGTTATAACAATGACGGAAATGTTGGTTGGTTAGGAGCATTTGCTCAGTTAGAGTATGATGTGAATGAAAACTTCAACACATTTGTTTCTTTGGCATTATCAAATACATCTTACCAAAGAGTTGATTATTTCAATTACTTAGATTCGGATGCATTACAAACTACAGATACTTACAACTTCGTTGGCTACAGTGCTAAAGGGGGTGCTAACTACAGAGTTGATGCTAAAAACAATGTTTTTGCAAATATTGGATACTTTGAAAAAGCTGCAGGTTTTGACGCAGTATTCTTGAACTTCAATAATGAAACGATCAATGCAGATGCAGAAAATCAAAAAATTACTAGTTTTGAATTAGGGTACGGATACAGATCAGGTAAGTTGTCTGCTAATGTAAACGTTTACTATACTGCATGGAGAGACAGAACAGAAACTCAAAGTTTTAGACAGCCAGACAATACGAATGCTGTTGCTAATATTTTAGGGGTGGATGCTGTTCACCAAGGACTTGAATTAGATTTCGTTTACAGAGCTTCAGAAAAATTAAAAATCACAGGGATGGCTTCATTTGGTGATTGGAGATGGGATAGCGACGTAGAAAATGTTCAAATTACAAATGAAGATCAAGACGTTGTTGATACTGTAAACTTATATATTGAAGGCTTACATGTTGCAGATGCTGCTCAAACAACAATGGCTTTAGGCCTTAATTATAAATTAACTCCAAAAACAAAGTTTATTGTTGACTATAACTACTATGGTGATCTTTATGCTGATTTTGACCCTAGTAGAAGAGGAACTAAAGGAGCTCCAGACGCATGGAAAATGCCTGATTACAATTTATTTGATACAGTAATAAGTCACACTTTTGACTTAGGCCCTTTCGAAACGACTATGACGGCTCGTATGAACAATGTGTTTGATACGGAATATATTTCAGATGCTAGAGATGGATCTGGATCTGTATCTAGTACTGCTCTAGTATATTATGGTTATGGAAGAACATTCAGCCTTGGCGCAAAACTTAATTTCTAAAAAAAAAACAAAATGAAAAAAATAATTTATTGTTTAGCAATTTTAGGAACAACAATGATGAGTTGTAATCCTAATGAAGACATCTATACCGAATTAGATGCACAAGCAAGTCCAATTGTTGGTGACGCCGTTTATACGCTCACAGATGATGATTACGATGACTTAAGTTTAACCTATGGCAATTTTAACTCAACAGAAGATGCCAAGAATATGATTCCAGCGCTTTTGTCAGATATATTTCCTGTATGGGGGCTTGGTTCAAGTGCTTTAGTATCATTTAATATATACAGTCCGGTTTCTACATATGACGCTGAAGTTTATGAGCTGTCAGCAGCAGAATGTAATGCAATCACAGGTCAAACATATGGAAACTTTTCAAGTAGTGGACATATATACGATTACTTAGATGCTACTTATCCTAGCCCAACTGAAGGTGATTTTGTGTCTTTACGTTATGACTACTATTCTGGAAGTGTAAGCACGCTCACAAATGGTTTTTCTTATGAAAACGGAAATTGGATAAAATTTACTGGATTTACAGAAGACCAGTACTCAGCAATGGGAGAAAGTTATCCTAACTTTTCAAGTTCAGATGAGGCAGACATTAAAATTCCTGTTGCTTTGATGGACGTATATCAATTTGACCCAAGAAGTCCTGGCGACGTTGTGTTATCTATGTATGAATTATATATGGGTAGTGGCGTTACTAAAAGTTTTACAGCAGCATTTATTTTTGATGGTGATGCCTTTCATCCTTATGAAAACGAAATTGTAGAAACAGTTCAGTTTGGTCATGATGGAGAAAACTGGGTTCCAGACAATACAATCAAGTATGATCTAACATCAGCTGATGTTGCTTTGATATCAAGTGCATTTATGGATCAATACCCTGGTCCAGCAGATAACGTTGGATATTTTGGAAGTTTTGACAGAAGAACTGCTAGCTCTAACTACTGGTCAGACAGTATGCTTCTAGAAGCTTTTAATGCGCTATTAGATGATATGGATCCTAATGCTGAGGAAGGACAAAAATATGTTCTTAAATTTGTTGTCTATACTGGTGCAACAGGAAACGAAATCATGAGTCTTATTAAAACTGATGGACTGTGGGTTGTTAACTAATACCCCTATACATTTTTTTAACATTACTAAAGCCATCTATTTTATAGATGGCTTTTTGTTTTAATTTTAATATATTTGAGAATGAAAAAAATTATACCAATTTTCCTTTTTACTAGTTTATTTATTAATTGTAGTTCTGGAGACGATCCTGGGTCAAACAACTCAGAGACAAACAATAATAATACAGGTCAGCCTATAGCAGTTGACGACTCCTTTGATGCCCTAGAAGACACCGACTTTATTATTGAAAACTTATTATCAAATGATACCGTTGAGGACAATGCGGTCATAACTTCCTTTGACCAAACCACAGTGGAAGGCGGAACTATAGTTGACAATAGAGATAATACATATACCTATGCTCCAGCCGTTAATTTTATTGGAGAAGATTCTTTTACCTATACGCTCTGTGATAACGACTCGCCCGCTGATTGCTCTACAGCAACAGTGACGATCATCGTTGCAGACCAAGGGAATCCAGTTGCGGAAGACGATGCTCATAATGTTTCGAAAAACACCTCTAAAACAATTACCAATCTATTAGAAAATGACAGTGTCATTGATGAAGCGATCCTTTCCTCAATAGATTCTTCCCAAACCTTGGGCGTTGTTGTGTTGAACTCTGATGGTTCAGTAGAATACACACCACCAACAAACTACTTGGGTACGGATAGTTTTATGTACAGTATTTGTGATGACGATACTCCAAACAATAGCTGTTCATCGGCTGTGGTATCAATTACAGTATTGGATTCCTTTTCTTTTAATATTCCAGACGATTTAATCGGTTATTATACAGGAATTCAGTTTGTTGCAGACCCAGATTTAATGTATGATGAATTAGCAAATCATACATCTGACAACCATACCACAATATTATCGTACACACAACGTCATGACTATTTATATAATGCGGATGCCGATTTAACAACTACAAATAATGTTGTTTTGATGTATACTGGAGAAACGCGCTATTGGCAAGAATATACTTCTGGTTCAAACTCCCATTCACCTCAGACATTTAATACAGAACACGTTTACCCACAATCTTTACTAGGCTCAAATATTGCTTTAACCGATTTACATCACCTAAGAGTGTGCGATGCTAGCATTAATACGACAAGAAGCAATAAAGCCTTTGCTGAAGGAAGTGGAGCCTATTCTGTAACATCATCGAACAAATGGTTCCCAGGAGATGAATGGCGTGGCGATGTTGCACGTATGATCTTGTATTTAAATATACGATATGGGGAGAGTTTTGACTCGGTAGGGAATTTGGACCTCTTTATAGCCTGGAACATTGAAGATCCAGTCTCAGAATTTGAGACCCAAAGAAATACTGTTATATACTCTGCTCAAGGGAATAGAAATCCTTTTATAGACAACCCTTATTTGGCGACTCTGATTTGGGGAGGCGATGATGCAGAAAATAAATGGGATTAATTTTACACTACTTTTTAAAACATAAATTTTAAACAATCCATTATGATCCAAACGATTCACTCCTACTGGGCTTACTTAGTCCTTGTTGTACTTATATTAGCCGTTTTTAAAGCTCTTATAGGCTACTTTGGTAAAAAAGACTACGACGCCAAAGCATTTCGAGTATCGCTATTTACCCTAATTGTTTCACACATTCAGTTGCTTATAGGATTGCTTCTGTATTTCACTTCTGCTCGTTTTGGGCTGTGGAGTGACCTTGGAGTTGGTGGCGTCATGAAAGATGCTGTCCAACGCTTATACCTTGTCGAGCACCCAACAATTAATATTCTTGCTGTCGCTTTAATTACTATTGGCTATTCAAAACACAAAAAGAAATTGGTTTCTGGACCTAAGTATAAAACCATCGCGATTTTTTATACCATCGCCTTAATTTTAATCCTCTCTAGA
>Ga0115007_10002812_pt1 | contig 10633 bp, 10 predicted proteins | sample ArcOceMetagenome_2_FD_87166 | JGI IMG/M metagenome (GOLD analysis project Ga0115007, IMG submission 87166) | Marine eukaryotic phytoplankton communities from Arctic Ocean - Arctic Ocean ARC135M Metagenome | ecosystem: Environmental > Aquatic > Marine > Oceanic | place: Arctic Ocean | collected...
AGGAGGGCCTGAGAGTCGCTTTTAGTCGTTCTATAAATAGCAAATGCGACGAGTGCCACCATTAATGTCGTCATCAACGCCATGGCAGCAAAATCGCGGCTGAACACATCAGCGGACAAGGCAATTGGTGAAATGGCCCCAGCAGCGGTCATAACTAGCATCAGATTGAAGAGGTTGGAGCCAAAGATGTTACCAATCGCAATATCATGATGGCCGCGGAGGGCGCTCATTACCGAGGCGGCTAATTCCGGCAGGCTAGTGCCAATGGCGACTATTGTCAGCCCGATAATTAACTCGCTTAAGCCAAGATAAACCGCGATGGATTTAGCTCCCCAGACTGTGATGTCAGCACTGACTAACAGAACGCCCAAGCCTAAGGCGAGCCGCAATAGCGCTTGGGCCCTAGGCATATCGGGTATTTCCTCAGCGCTATTAGCAGCCTCAGGATTGGGGGCGCTCTTTTTGAACTTGACCACCAAGACCAGCAGTGGAATAACCAAAAGCATCAACGCGACACTTTCGCCGCGATGTAAAAAACCATCGTAAAGACATAATCCAGCTAGCGCTGTGATCACTAATAACACAGGGCCCTCTTCGACAAGCAGGTGTTTTTGAACGGGAAGTGGCGCTACCAGCGCAGTAATGCCGAGGACTAAACCTATGTTGGCCAGGTTGGAACCCAGCGCATTACCCACAGCTAGTTGTCCTGCGCCATTAAGTGCGGCATTGATTGAAACAATAATCTCTGGCGCCGACGTGCCCACCGAGACAACGGTCAATCCGATGATCATCGGAGAAATACCTAAGTTCCGCGCGACAGCTGCGCTGCCTTCTACAAACCGGTCGGCGCCAAGGAGCAGTCCGAGCATGCCAACTATCAGGGCAAAAAAAGGTAGGTATATAGTGGCCATATTCTCTCCAAAGGCAGGCTAGCTTTTGTTTATTCAGTAAAGCGGGAATGGTATAGTGCGCGACAGAGAAAGTCAGTAGCGACGCTTTAGATTAACCAATTACTGTCAATGACGAATATTGACTTATGGAATGAGACTATGAAAAGAGTAAAGAGCGGCTTGATCGCCAGTCTTTTGGCTGTCAGCTTTGTTGTTTTCCCCGCATTGGTAGCCGCGGAGACCCCTGTCCAGGCCGCAAAGGGCCCCTATGAAAAGATTGAGCAGATTACTGTTGATCTGCTCGACGCCATTGAAAAGCACAAGGAAGGCTATCCGGCCAATGAGCTGACATTTTTTGCCGCTCTAAATGACATTCTAGATGTCAGCGTCGACTTCAAGTACATTGCTAAGCAAGTGATGGGGCCCTATGCAAAGACGGCCAGTACGGAGCAGCGCGGATTGTTTGCGCACACCTTTCGCGATGGACTGGTGGAAACCTACGGGCGCGGCCTAATGGGTTACAGTGGTCAGGAAATGGTCCTATTGAGTCACGCAGATATAAAGCCGGGTCAGCGCAAGGTGGTGGTTAAACAGGAAATTCGCGGCGCTGATGGCGGTTACCCATTAGCCTACACCATGGCTTTTAAAAAGAGCACAGGTCAGTGGATGATTCTAAACATGACTATCAACGGGATTAGTCTCCGTAAAACATTCCAGTCTCAATTTGTGCAGTCAGCTAAAAAATTGGGTGGTGATATTGATCAGGTGATCGCTGGATGGAAGTGAGATCCAGCGAAAGCCAACAGAAGAGTTGAATAAATGAGTCCAGAAGACGTCAAAACCTTGCTAGAAAAAGCGCTGCCCGATTGTGAATGTCAGGTGGCGACTGATGGCGGTCATTTTAATATAGTGGCCATCGGTGAGATCTTTTCAAATAAGCGCCCAGTGCAGCGTCAACAGGTTATCTATGGGGCGCTTAAGGAGCAGATCTCCTCGGGTGAGATTCACGCTGTCAATATGAAAACGTTCACGCCTGATGAGTGGAATAGCCGCAATTAGATGTTATTTTCTGAGATGATCCGATGGATAAACTAATCATTCAGGGGGGGGCAGTGCTCCGTGGCGACGTATGGATTTCCGGATCTAAAAATGCCGCACTGCCGATCTTGTCCGCTGCTCTTTTATCTGAGGGCCTTGTGACGATAGCCAATCTGCCTCATTTGCAAGATGTGACAACCACTATCGAGCTTTTGGGTACTTTGGGTGTCACGGTGAGTTTAGACGAAAAAAGGCGTCTTGAAGTTAACACGTCAACTCTTAAGAGTTTGACCGCGCCCTATGAGTTGGTGAAAACCATGCGCGCCTCTATTTTGGTATTGGGTCCCATGCTGGCCCGCTATGGTGAGGCTAATGTGTCATTTCCTGGCGGCTGTGCAATTGGGAGCAGACCGGTCGATTTGCACCTGCGTGGTCTCGAGGCCATGGGTGCAACGATTGAAATTGAAGATGGTTATATAAAAGCCCGCAGTGATGGCCGTCTTAAAGGCGCCCATATTTTAATGGATGTAGTTTCTGTCGGTGCCACCGAAAATATCATGATGGCCGCGGCGTTGGCGCAGGGTACAACCGTCATTGAGAATGCTGCTCGGGAGCCTGAGATTATTGACTTAGCTAAATGTATGAATACCTGGGGCGCTGATGTACAGGGTGCAGGCTCCAACACCATTACCATTAACGGGGTGGATAAAATGCACGGGGGCTATTACAAAGTGATGCCGGACCGTATCGAAACTGGCACCTATTTGGCGGCTGCTGCGGCCACTGGCGGCAAAGTAAGGACCACGCAAACAGATCCTTCCACTATGGGTGCAGTCTTACTTAAGCTTGAGGAAACGGGTGCAATTATTACCCAGGGTGACGATTGGATTGAGCTGGACATGCAGGGCAAGCGGCCGGAGGCTATCAGCTTAACTACTGCGCCGTATCCCGCTTTTCCAACCGACATGCAGGCACAGTTGACGGCGGTTAATGCGGTTGCTGATGGCGTCGGTACCATCACAGAGACCATATTTGAAAACCGTCTTATGCAGGTTCAAGAATTGAATCGTATGGGTGCTAATATTGTTGTTCAGGGCAATACCGCTGTCGTCACTGGTGTTGATAAGTTAAAAGGTGCTCCGGTTATGGCCTCAGATCTGCGCGCTTCGGCGGCGCTAGTAATAGCTGGATTAGTAGCTGAGGGTGAAACAGCGGTTGATCGGATCTATCATATTGACCGGGGTTATGAGTGTATAGAGGAAAAGCTGCAGCTGTTGGGTGGCAAAATTAAGCGAGTACCAGGTTAGATAACCATGACACAGATTACGCTAGCTCTGACTAAGGGGCGCATACTCAAAGAAACCCTTCCGCTGCTAAAGGCGGCGGGTATAGCGCCGGACGAGGATATCTTTTCCAGCCGAAAACTAGTATTTTCGACTAACCAAGAAGGCCTGCGGATATTGATTCTTCGAGGCTCAGATGTGCCCACCTACGTGCAATTTGGGGCTGCAGACATAGGCATTGTGGGAAAAGATGCCCTGCTTGAGCATCAGGGCGATGGTTACTACGAGCCACTAGATCTGGGTATTGCTCGCTGTCAATTGATGACAGCTATTCCTGTGGGTGCCCCCCCGCAAAAGGGTCGCCTGCGGGTAGCTACGAAATACATCAATATTGCCCGGCAGTACTATGCCGAGCAAGGCCGGCAGGCCGATCTCATTAAGCTTTACGGGGCTATGGAGTTAGCCCCACTACTCGATCTCGCGCACGAGATTGTCGATATTGTAGATACTGGCAATACGCTTAAAGCCAACGGCCTGGAAGCCCGCGACATGATCGCTAAGATTAGTTCGCGTCTGATTGTTAACAAAGCGGCGATGAAGACCAAGCGTGCTGAGATTCAAACAATCGTTGATGCGCTTGCCAAAGTGGTTGCGACAGAGTTGTGAGTGTCCATATTGCCAGACTCAATGCTAGTGATGGTGATTTTTTGGAGACATTGGATAAGCTAATTGCCTGGGATATGGTCTCTAATAATGACGTCGAGCAAACAGTTGCCGATATCTTACAACAGGTGCGATCTCGCGGTGACAGCGCCTTAATCGAATATAGTAATCGCTTTGACCGCCGCGACTTGGCTAGCGTGGAGTCGTTCTGTCTCAGTGCTGAGGACCTTCATGTCGCACTTGACACTATCGCGCCAGAAACCCGCGAAGCCTTAGAAATCGCGGCGGGCAGAATTCGTGACTACCACCGCCATCAGCTACAGGAGTCCTGGCAGTATCAAGAGGCGGACGGCACTGTACTGGGTCAGCAAATAACCCCGTTGGAGCGAGTTGGCATCTATGTGCCCGGTGGTAAGGCTAGCTATCCGTCCTCAGTCTTAATGAACTGTATTCCTGCGCGCGTGGCGGGAGTTAAACACGTGATTATGATGGTGCCGGCACCGGACAGCGAACTGAGTCCCATAGTTCTGGCTGCAGCGGCTATTGCCGGCGTTGATCGGGTCTTTACTTTCGGTGGGGCTCAGGCAATCGCTGCGTTGGCATACGGTACAGAAACTGTCCCTCGGGTAGATAAAATTGTCGGCCCGGGTAATATTTATGTGGCGACCGCCAAACGCATGGTATTTGGATCAGTAGGCCTAGACATGGTGGCCGGGCCCAGCGAAATACTGGTGGTCTGTGACGGTAAAACTGATCCTGACTGGATTGCGATGGACTTGTTTTCTCAGGCTGAGCATGATGAAGACGCTCAGTCGATTTTAATCGCCTGGGATGCAGACTATATAGAGGCTGTTCAACAGAGTATCGACCGCCTTTTGCCGGGCATGGAGAGGCGTGACATTATCTCCCAGTCCTTGGCTAACCGTGGTGCGCTGATAAAGGTTGCTGGTATTGACGAGGCTATCGATCTTTGTAATCGAATAGCGCCTGAGCACCTAGAACTTTCCGTCGAAGACCCCGAGGCCTGGCTGCCAAAAATTCGTCATGCGGGTGCTATTTTCTTGGGCCGCCACACCGCTGAAGCGCTTGGAGATTACTGTGCTGGGCCAAACCATGTATTGCCGACTTCGGCTACGGCGAGATTTTCATCGCCTCTGGGCGTTTACGACTTCCAGAAACGCAGTTCGTTGATCTACTGTTCTGAGCAGGGTGCATCAAACCTAGGTAGAGTAGCCTCGGTATTGGGGCGCGGGGAATCCTTGACTGCTCATGCGCGATCGGCAGAGTATCGCATTAAAGATTAAGGTTTTGATGTTAGTCTTAGGTATTGGATAGAGAGTCTTTACATGAGTAAATATTGGAGTGATTTTGTCAGTCAGCTTGAGCCCTATGTCCCAGGTGAACAGCCAAAGATCAGTAATGTTGCCAAGTTAAATGCCAATGAAAACCCCTATGGTCCCTCGCCACAGGCATTGGAGGCTATGCAGTCGCTGGCTAACGATGATTTGCGTCTGTATCCACCGATGAATGCAGATGACCTCAAGCAGACCATTGCCCATCATTATAGTCTTGTAAAGGAGCAGATATTTGTCAGCAACGGCTCAGATGAAGTCCTTGCCCATGCATTTAACGGATTATTAAAGCAGTCAAAGCCGTTGCTGTTCCCCGATATAAGCTACAGTTTTTACCCTGTTTTCTGCCAGCTTTATGGTATTGAATATGAGCAGATTCCGCTGACTGACGATTTTTCGATTGATATTGAAGATTATAAGCGTACCAATGGCGGTATTATCTTCCCTAACCCTAATGCACCGACCGGACGTGTGCTTGGTCTAGAGGCCATTGAGCAGCTGCTGCGAGCAAATCCTGACACTGTGGTCGTGGTCGACGAAGCCTATGTAGACTTTGGTGGTGAGAGTGCCGTGGCATTGATTAACCAGCACTCCAATTTGCTGGTAGTGCACACAATGTCTAAATCTCGGTCTTTAGCTGGCATGCGTATTGGTTATGGTATGGGTTCGGTTGAGCTGATTGAAGGGCTGGAACGCATCAAAAATAGCTTCAATCCGTTCCCTCTAGGCCAGTTACAAATTGCCGCAGCCATAGCCTCATTCAACGATATCGAGTATTTTCAGCAAACCTGTGAGCGTATTATCAATAGCCGCGACCAGGTGACGGAGCGGCTGCAGGCTCTCGGGTTTGAGGTACTGCCATCGGCAGCCAATTTTGTATTTGCGCGTCACAAAGACACTCATGCAGAGGCTTTGGCACTGGCGCTTCGCGAGCAGGGTCTAATTGTGCGTCACTTCAAGCGGCCGAGGATCGATCAGTTTCTACGAATTACCATTGGCAATGAGCAACAGAATGCCCGCTTACTTAGCACCCTGCATGAGATTCTTGCCGCTTAATCCGTAGGCCTGGTGCCAGCAACCGCGTCTATTTCAAAATTTTTACCTTGACGAAACACGCCTAATTTAATGGTTTCGCCTGGCTTCATATCGGCAATTTGACTCATATTGCTTTGTGGATCCGTTATGGCTGAGCCATCAAAGCCAATAACGATATCGTCGAGCTCAATACCGGCTAGCTGCGCAGGCCCATTAGCCGCTACTGCTGTAATGAGAAAGCCTCTGGAAAATGGTAGATTTAATTGCTTTGTCTGACGCGAGCTTAAATATGTAGCGCTCAGCCCCAGCCAGCCACGAATGACACGGCCGTACTGAATAATATCTTTGAGGACTTTTTCAGCCGCATCTGCAGGAATTGCAAAGCCAATACCGGAAGTGCCAGATTGATTAAGCGTGGCAGTATTGATGCCTAGCAGATTGCCATAGGTGTCGATCAGCGCACCACCGGAGTTCCCTGGATTGATATCAGCGTCAGTTTGAATAAAATTCTCAAATACATTCAGGCCAAGGCCATTGCGATGCGTGGCGCTAACAATACCCTGAGTCACTGTCTGGCCGACGCCAAGAGGGTTACCTATAGCTAAAACTACATCGCCAATACGCGCCTGTGACGGTTCGCCCACCGAGATGGGATATAGTTGGTCGGTATTGATTTTTAATACAGCCAAATCAGTATCCGGATCGGAGCCTACCAGCATTGCCGACGCCTCCCGGCCATCGTAGAGCATCACTAAAATACGGTCGGCACCGTTTATTACGTGGTGGTTGGTCAAAATAAAACCGTCTGCCTGCATAATAACGCCGGAGCCTAATGACGACTGGCTGCGCGGCTTCTGTCGATTATAGAGGTGGTCAAACATAGGGTCCTTTGACGGCGATTGCTGGGCTGTCTTAGCAACAGTAAGTGTGTAAATACTGACTACTGAGGGTGCAGCGCGACTTACTGCTGAGGCGTAGGAAACTGGGCCAGACCAGCCTGCCGCGACATTGTCAGGACGCAGATCCATTGATTCTGTGCTGTTATTATCATTTATGTGGCTTCGGAGCTCCGGAAATATCCCGAGTAAAACAGCAGCCACAAACAGACCAATTAAAACTGGCTTGCCAATAAAGGTGATAATGGAGCTTAGCTTTTGATCATCTATCAAGAAAAATCCTCTGCAATTTCTGCGGATTATGGCACAAAGGCAATATTGCCGTGGCCTCAAGCGCTGTCTTACTGGCGCAGCAGGTTAGAAAGTTTTGGGTTAGGTTTTTTGGCTTTGCGAAACAACAACACAATATGGCCAATTGCCTGAACCACTGCCGCGCCGCTGGTAGTGCATATTTTGTCAATAACCGCTTTTTTGGCTGCGCGATCGCCCACGGCTAATTTTATTTTGATCAGTTCGTGGTCAGTAAGGGCGCGTTCAATCTCCGCGCATACAGGCTCAGTCAGGCCTTTTGCCGCAATAGTGACTACGGGCTTAAGATTATGACCTAATCGGCGTAAATATTTTTTATCTTCGTTAGAAGTTGTCATACTGCGTAACTCTAGTAAATAAGTCGGCCATTCTAGCGAAAACTATCTCATGACGAAATCTAAAAATCGGGATTGGATCAAACAACATATTAAGGATCCCTATGTTAAACAGTCACAAAAGGACGGTTACCGTTCCCGAGCCAGTTACAAACTGCTCGAAATAGTCGAAAAAGAACGCATGATCCGACCGGGCATGACCGTCGTAGATTTAGGGTCAGCCCCTGGAGGCTGGTCTCAGGTGGCGTCGCGCTTAGTTGGGCATGAGGGTAGCGTGCATGCGTTGGATATACTGCCCATGGATCCGATAGCCGGGGTCGACTTTATTCAGGGTGATTTCACTGAACAGGACATCACTGACGACTTGCTTTTACTTATCGGAAATCGACCCGTAGACCTTGTAATTTCCGATATGGCCCCCAATTTAACGGGAGCTAAGGCTGTAGATCAGCCAGCCATGATATATTTAGCAGAATTGGCGATTGATTTAACTACTCAGGTGTTAAAGCCCGATGGGGTCTTTATCTCCAAAGTGTTTCAGGGTGAAGGTTTTGATCAGTTTGTGCGTCATGTCAGAACATTGTTTAATAGTGTCAGTATGAAGAAGCCGGAGGCCTCGCGCGCCAAATCCCGTGAAGTCTATCTGGTAGCCAAAGGCCTAAAGAGTAATTGAGAGGATGAAACATTGAACGATCTGGCAAAAAATTTAGTCGTATGGCTTGTCTTAGCCGCTATTCTATTATCGGTTTTTAATAGCTTTACACCGCAAGCCGAAGAGCAGGAGCTCGGCTATTCGCAGTTCCTTCAGGAAGTGCAGAATGATCGCGTCGCCAAAGTTGAGACCCAGCAGTTGCTTATTTTAGGCGAGCGTAAAGATGGGACCACCTTTCGTACGGTTCGACCGAACATTGCAGACCCCGGTTTGATGGCTGATCTGGTCAACCATAATGTAGAGATCGTCGGCAAAGAGGCGGAATCGCCGAATATATTCACCCAACTGCTAGTGGCAGCATTCCCTATTCTGTTGATCCTTGCAATCTTCGTGTTCTTTATGCGACAGATGCAGGGTGGTGGCGGCGGTAAAGGCGGGCCCATGAGTTTTGGTAAGAGCAAAGCCAAATTACTCACTGGCGATCAAATTAAGACCACCTTTGCCGATGTGGCCGGTGTCGATGAAGCCAAAGAAGATGTGGCCGAGCTAGTTGAATTCCTTAGTGACCCCAGCAAGTTTCAACGTCTTGGTGGGCGGATTCCCAAAGGTGTACTAATGGTTGGCCCTCCGGGTACCGGTAAAACGCTGCTGGCCAAGGCTATTTCTGGTGAAGCAAAGGTACCGTTTTTCTCTATTTCCGGCTCCGACTTTGTGGAGATGTTTGTGGGTGTTGGTGCCTCCCGTGTGCGTGACATGTTTGAACAGGCTAAAAAGCAGGCACCCTGTATTATCTTTATTGATGAAATTGATGCCGTTGGCCGTCATCGTGGCGGCGGTTATGGTGGTGGTAACGACGAGCGAGAACAGACGTTGAATCAACTGCTGGTTGAGATGGATGGCTTTGAAGGCAATGAGGGCGTTATTGTTATCGCAGCAACTAATCGGCCCGACGTATTGGACAAGGCGCTATTAAGACCGGGCCGATTTGATCGTCAAGTGTATGTGAGTCTGCCAGACATCCGTGGGCGGGAACAAATTCTCAAGGTCCATGCCCGAAAAGTACCGCTGGATGAATCGGTGAACCTGGCGATATTGGCTCGTGGCACTCCAGGGTTTTCGGGGGCTGATCTGGCCAACTTAGTCAATGAGGCCGCGCTATTTTCAGCGCGCGCGAATCGTCGTACGGTAACGATGGAAGAGTTCGAGAACGCCCGTGACAAAATTATGATGGGGGCAGAAAGACGCTCCATGGTCATGTCGGAAAAAGAAAAGACCAACACCGCCTACCATGAATCGGGCCATGCCATTATTGGCCGCCTAGTGCCTGAACATGATCCGGTACACAAAGTCACCATTATCCCGCGCGGACGTGCACTGGGAGTTACCCAGTACCTGCCCGAAGAGGATCGTTACAGCCTCAATCGTCTTCAGATCACCAGTCAACTGTGCAGCCTGTTTGGTGGACGAATAGCTGAAGAGCTGGTTGGCGGCCTCGACGGCGTGACGACAGGCGCATCCAATGATATCGAGCGCGCCACTCAAATGGCGCGTAATATGGTGACCAAGTGGGGTCTTAACGAAAAGATGGGCCCGATACTCTATGGCGAAGATGAGTCGCAGGCACCCGGTGGAGGCAACACCCATTATTCCGAAGATACCTCTCGCGAGATCGATCAGGAAGTACGCCGCATCCTAAATGACGCCTACGGCATGGCGAAGAAGTTACTCGAAGATAATCGCGATATTCTTGAGGCAATGAAAGATGCATTGATGGAATATGAAACCATTGATGCCGATCAGGTCGACGACTTGATGAAACGCATTAAAGTGCGTCCACCTCACCAGTGGGACGATAATGATTTTGACGGTAGCGCTGGCGGTAATAAGTCTGACAAAGAACAGGCCCTTGACGAAGAGACGAAACAAGACGATCCAATCGGCGGTCCCGTTGAGGACGTTTGATTTTTAATCTGACTAATAGGAATAAACCTCGAAGCCCAACCAGCTTCGAGGTTTTTTTACATCTATGCGCGTATTAAAATGTGGTAACAAAATGCTCGACCTATCCTGTCCTGCAGTGATGGGTATATTAAATGTTACCCCAGATTCATTTTCGGACGCCGGACGGCTGTATACCCGAGGACAGTTGGATCAGAGCAAAACCCTGCAAGCGGTCGAAG
>Ga0115007_10002813_pt1 | contig 10628 bp, 9 predicted proteins | sample ArcOceMetagenome_2_FD_87166 | JGI IMG/M metagenome (GOLD analysis project Ga0115007, IMG submission 87166) | Marine eukaryotic phytoplankton communities from Arctic Ocean - Arctic Ocean ARC135M Metagenome | ecosystem: Environmental > Aquatic > Marine > Oceanic | place: Arctic Ocean | collected...
AGCGTCGGTAGCGTCGTTGGCAACATGATCGGGGTCTTCGGCCACCAACCGGTGCCCAATTGCTTCGTCTTGGTGGGCAAACTCCGACACGTACAGCACACGGTTGTCGGCAAGAGTACGGGGCGCAAAAAAAGGGGGTTCCTCCACATTGTTGACTTGAACGGTAATGGACATTTCATCCCTTCCCATTGGTGTTCGATGCACATCAACCACGGCCACATCCAAGGTGTACTCGGATCGTTCTTCATGGTCGAGGGCGTGGGTCATCGTCGTGTGCTTCACCGTGACCACACCAGTGGTTGCGTCCATAGTAAAGGGCAACACGTCGGCATCGTTGTTGTCCAACGTGTACAACAGGGTGTCCGATTCTGGATCCTGCGCCACCACTCTGCCCACCACAACGTCATCCAATGCATTTTCATTCACTTGAAACGGTCTCTCCAACCGCACAAACACTGGATTTTCGTTAGTATCCTGTACCACCACCGTGACCAGTGCCACGTCTGTTTTGGGGGGTGCGCCATTGTCTGTCGCTGTGATTTCCAACAGCCAGGAATCTTGGCGTTCAAAATCCAATGGACGCAACAACATCAATTGACCACTGCATGCCACAATGCCAAACATTTTATTCGAATCGGTGGAGTCAGCGTCGCCAGAACCGGAGGTAACGCTTGAGGAGATGTTCCACACCAAATCACCACCACTGGACGACACCACCCGTACCGTGTACACCATTTCCTGCTCTTCGTCCAAATCAATGGCACTGGTGGGGGTGCCAATGTCGGTGCGGGGTTCTTGATCTTCCAACACTACATACACGTACGTGTCATTAACAAAGGACGGCGGTTCATTGGCGTCGGTCACCACCACTGTCGTACTGACGCTGTCTTTCAATCCTAAACTGTCCTCCACCACAATGTCAAATTCGTACAAGGAAGTCTTTTCAAAATCCAACACCCCCGCCACGACCAATCTTCCCTCTTCGGACATCACACCAATGGGGTACACGTCGTCCTCCTCCATCGACTGCACGTTCCTCATTGCTTCCTCCGCCGTACTGGAAGGTACCACCGAAAACATCAACGTCTGGTTTTCAGGGTCCCATGCCACCGCATCCCCAACATTCCCACTACCCCCGTCGTACAAGGGGACCAGAAAGGTACCGGGCTGGGACATTTCAGGAACAGTCCACGTCGTGTCGTCTTTTGTAAAAAAAACAGGGGCTTCATTGATATTCAACACATGGATCTGAAGCACGGTGGGTACACTGGCCAAGGCCGGTTGCCCGTTGTCGATCGCTTCCACGGTGAGGTAGTACGAACGTTGCACTTCGTAATTCAACCGCGGTGTTTTCAACACCAACGCACCAGAGGTCGCGTGCAAATCAAACAAGGAGTCGCTGCTTCCAGGATGGACCAAACGATAGGTCAACAACGTCGCGGCATCGGGATCTACACCGACCACCATACCCACCAAGTCTCCCGCTACGGCATTTTCCTTGTCATAGGTGGTCGTGTTATAGTGGATGAGGATGAGGATGAGTATTACATTTAGTCGTGGTCGTGGTAGTATTACATGTAGTAGCACATGTAGTAACACATGTAGTAACACATGTAGTAACACATGTAATAGCACATGTAGTAGCATAAGTAGTAGTAGTAGTAGTAGTAGTAGAATATGCAGTCAGAAGCTTGAGTAGTAGTAGTAGTTACCTGCACAGTACGGTTCAACACCGATGGCACTATCGTAGGTCGTTCGTTCACATCCATGACCACCACCGTCACCATGCCACTGTCCATGCTTCCCCATTGATCTTCCACCTGCACCTCAAGCTTCCATTCCGGCACGGTTTCAAAATCCAACACAGCACCACTCTTTACATGCACCGACAACAAACCACTCGTTTCGTCCAATTGAAAGGGACACGGGGCAATGACGCCCACAACAGCAAGGGACGCGTCACAAGACAACAGAGACCACGTCAATGTGGCATCCGTGTCTTCGTCCAAAGCACGCAATGGGCTGCCCAACCGAATATCTTCCCCGTCGCTTTCTTTCACGTGCCGAAGTTGGTCGGGTTCCAAAATAGGCGCGTCGTTGGCGTCGATCACGTGAATCGTAATGGCAAACACACTGTGCAACCCACCGCACAAGTAGTCACTCCCCCCGCCACAAGACCCATCCGCCAGCAACGCGTGGCATTGCCGGTACTGGTCGTCGGAATCGGCATCGGCATCGGCATTGGCATTGGCTTTGGAGGAGGATGGCACACCGTAACAAGGAGCCAAGGGATCGGTCAAACAAGGACAAGCACGGTCTGACACGCGCATGGTGAGATGGTACACACGGTGGCGTTCGTAATTTAACCCAGCCACGGAAGACAACACCACTCCAGTGTCCATCGTTTTGGACACCACCGCGTACTCGTCGGTCGTGGTGGCACTGGACCCGAGCGAAGCACCCACGGTGGTGAAGGAAAAATGATTCTGATCGTTGCCAGTGAGAATCGTGTAACTCAGCACGTCGTGTTCAGGGTCATTCCCGTACAACACATGCAGCACAGCATCGGTGCGCGCACCTTCTGAGACGGACAATTCCAAATCATTGTGGTACGGTGGTTCGTTAACATCTAACACCTCCACATGTACCGCCACCGACACGGACAAGGTTCCATCCGTCGCGGAAACCCGCAGCACCAAGACGCGTGGTCCAGTTTCGTAATCCCAAGCATTGCCCATGTCTTGATGCAGATGTCCATGGTTGTCCATTCTGAAGTGGACGTTGTAACTCCGCGCACCCCCACTCACCACGCTCCATGTCAATGCGTTGCCGTCCGGATCAATACCTGGGACGGTACCGACAAAACTGTGCGTGGGTGCATTTTCAAACAACGTGAAATTCACCGCCGACAGCACCGGTGCTCGATTTGATTGCACAATATTGATGGTGATCGTCGCGTCCACCTGTTCCCCACTGGCGTCGGTCGCACGGACCGTCAGGACGACTGGCGTGCCGGCTTGAATGCCCGAACCACTGGTCGTGATGTCGTCTCGAGTGGTGATCAATTGATACGTCCCGTCGTTCGTGTTCAACACTCCGTCGAAAGGGTTGCCCGTGTTTCCGCCCACAATCGCATACGTCAACGTGTCGTTGATATCGGGGTCAAACGCCACCACCACGGCGCCCACGGGATCACCACTATTGGCATGCGTCAAATCCACACTGCGTGTCACCGAAGGAAATTCTGGGGGCTCGTTCCTGTCCACTACTTGCACCGTGAGGTCGATGGATTCACTGGACACATTGTGGGTGTCCAACACATTGAGTTGAACGGTAAATTGGTGCTTGTAATTTGTGTAACTCGTCCTGTTTTCATAATCGTACGTGCGTGCCGTTTTCAGAACAAAACAAAACCCATCCACTCGTTCGGCGTACACATCCCCCGTCGCCGTGGTCACATTCATGTACAAAGAATCCCCCGCGTCCTGGTCATTCCCGCACAAAGCATTCACTCCTGTCCCATCCGACGCCGACAAAGCAGTGCCCACGGGGGCATTTTCCACAATCTCGCGGACTGGATCGTCTGTCAACCGAGGCGCCTCGTTTTCATCGTCTTGGAAATTGTGGAAGAAACCAGAGAGGTGAAGAACAGAGAGGAGGGAAAAGTGTCAACGTTGCAACCCGTCTCTACGTACCATGCATGTAGGGCAAAAGTACAGGAGAAAAGTGTAGGAACAAAGTGTAGGAGAAAAGTGTAGTACAAAAGTATTGGACAAAAGTATTGGACAAAAGTATTGGCACCACGATGGAAATACAGTGAACACAACTCACCAACGACAATGGTCAGAACAACGGTGTCGGTCAACCCCGTTGGGTCCGTGACCCCCACCACCACCCGAAACAACGGCGGGTCCAATTGTTCAAAGTCAAACAGGTAGGCCACCCGTAACTGCCCCGTGCGGCGATGCACCGTCAAGGGTGGCATTGTCGTCGTACTCCCGTGCATGCCGATGGTCCCGGCCAAAAAATATTTCAAACTGCCCGCCAACATTCGGTCAGGGTCTGTCACATGTTTGGACAAGGAAGGCAATTGGTCGAGAAACGATCCAGTCTTGGTGTTTTCAACGACGTGGTAACTGCGGTTGCTCAAGACTTTGTCAAACATTGGCCGTTCGGGCTCGTCCAACACATTGACGTACAGCACGAGTTCGGTATGTGCCGCCGTAGAGGAGGACCCTGTCGACCCAGTGCCCGTGACATTGACCTTCATCGTCAATCGAGACTGGGTTTCATGGTCCAAGACGTGTGCCAAGTTCAACGTCAACTGTGGCACCCCCGCGCTGTTTGTGCCGACGGTGAATGCATTGGTGGGGTAAGCAAGGTCGTTGGGTCCCACGTAGGTGATTGTGGAAAACACCAACGCGTCGTCTTCGGGGTCGACAAGGTACAACATGCCGGCTTCGGGGAGATACAGGCTGCCCACCCCGGCCTTTTCCGGAATGTTAAACACCAGAGGAGCAGCACTGGTGCTGCTGGTGCTGGTGCCGGTGCTACCGCTGGTGCTGCTGGTACTGATATAGGGTGATTCATTGACGTCGCTGATGGCAATGGTCACGGTGAAAGAAGTGGTGTTGCCCGCGGTATCGGTACCGGTGCACTCCAAGACGTATTGCGTGCGTGCTTCATAATTCGGGGCGTTTCTTCGTTGCACAATGATTTGACCACTGTCTCGATGCATGAAAAATGTTTGGTCCACGTTCCCCCGATCAATGTTGTACACAATGCTCTGCCCTTCGGGGTCCACACCATTGATCGAAGCCACCACCACGGCATTGAGCGCTTGGTTTTCTGCAATGGTCACGGCGACATCGGGAATGGTGGGGGGGGTCGGTACATCCAAAACATGTACCGTGACCTGGGTATTGCATGCAGTGGTAGTGGTATTAGTTTTTGCATTTCATGTGGTCGTAGTATTCCATTAGTATTACATGTAGTCGTAGTAGCGGTACATGTAGCATGTACATGTATGTATGTACGAGACATGCAGTCGGTAGTAGTAGTACATGCAATCGATAGTAGTACATGAATCGGGAATATTACATGCAATTGGTAATAGTACATGCAGTCGGAAGCAGTAGTACATGCAATCGGTAGTGTTACCTTGAATTCAGCGGACAACCCCGCGTGGGCCAAAACACTTAAGACATGCGTGGCATTGTCAGCGTGTGCCAATGCCCCTGCGACATGCACGTCCCCGCTGCTGGCATCAATGGTAAATTTAGACGCGTCGTGTGCCTCGGTGCTGGCATGATTGAGGCTGTAGGTGACGGAAGGTTGGCGGTCGTCGTTGGAACTGGCTTGTACCGTCCCAATGTAGGCACCAATGTGAACATCTTCCGGGACACTGATCGTGACATCGGTCACCGTGGGTTGCTCTTCCACGTCGATCACATGGATCGACACGGTACGGGTGTGGGTCAAAGGTGGGGTGCCATTGTCCGTCACATTGATCAACAATGCATAAAACGTGTTGGTTTCGTAATCCAACGCTTGCCGCAACACCACGGCGCCGTTGCTGGACACAGAAAACACCGCGTCACCCCCGCCGTACACCAACGTGTCCGACGCATCCGGATCGGTCGCCACCAAAGCACCAATGCTGCTGCCGATTGCTTTGTTTTCCAAGACATCGAAACTGTTGGTCACGGCGGTCGGTCGTTCGTTCACATTGGACACCGCCACCGTGTGTGTGGTGGTCACCGAAGTCAACCCATCGTTGTCGGAGCACTGCACCCGTAAGGCATAACTGGTGGTCGATTCGTAATTGAAACTGTCCAGCGCATGGTCGTTGTACACGGACAACGTCGTGCGATCGATGCGAAACTTTTCTTGGTCCCGGCAGTCCACAGTGGGTCCATTCGCCGTGTCGGCGCACTGCCCGGAAGAGGCCGCAGCACTGCAGGCACTGTTGGTGGGGTCCAAGCAAGGTTTCAGAGTGGGGCAACGGCAATCAAAGGCGCAGGCAACGCTGTTCCCCGAATCGGGGTCCTTGGACCCAATTTCCGCGACGTAACTGTTTGTGTTGGCGTTTTCAACGACGGTAGGGCTGGCGGGGACCAACACGGGCGGTTCGGGTGCTTCGTTGACATTGAGCACGGGCACGTAAAAGGACGTGCTGGCGCTGCAAATCCCGTCGGAACTGGTGACGGTGAAGTGCAAGAATTGTTGTGTTTCGTAATCGACCAAGGACGTCAGAAACAGCGCCGGCCGAATCAATTCCGTGGTCGTGTAGTTGCCGTTGTTGTTGTCGTCGTTGTTCAGCGTTCTTCGACCCACGACCACTTCCATTTGGGCACCGGTGGCCGCTGTCACCGTGTATTGGTGTTGGTCGCCTTGGTTGCTGTCCACTGTATCGAGGTACCCAATGAATTGTGGTTGGTGCGTGTTTTCTTGCACCACTTGCACGTTGTCCATCGTGACGTTGCTGGGGCAGGTGTTTTCGGCCCTGATTTGCACGTACAGGGTTTTAGATGTGGCGCCTTCCCCTTCCGATTGTGCCGTGGCGATCAGGGGAAAGCCACCACTTCTTTGCGGGGTCCAGGTCATGCGATACGCCGGAAAAGTCCGCAACGATTGCGTGTTCACACGGTACCTGTGGAAAAGTGCAGGAAACAGTGCAGGAAACAGTGTCAGACATTTTCAAGAGGTCGATACGGACCACGAATGGGAGGCAAGAGGATGGAAACATCATTGAACATTATCCAACATTCCAACATCATCCAACATCATCCAACATCATCCAACATCATCCAACATTATCAAATAACGAGACACAAATTTCTTACACCGAATGAGAACGGGCACCGCCACAGATTTGATCCAAATTCCCCGTGCAAGGAACGTCGCACGATTGTGACATAGGTCCCGACAAACCGTATTCGTTGCCGCACCAGCATTGTTTGCCTTTTGTAGTGGCGAAATAAGTGTATTGCGAACACAGGTGTTGGCAAGTGTCTAACGTCATGGTTTGTCGGATGCGTTTGTTGACTTTTTTTTGGACAGACAACGGTACACGTGTACGGCCACCACTGGTGTGGTCCGTGTTGAGTTTCCATTGTTGGTTTTGGTCATTGGTGTCGCACGTGTTCACTTGCACTTTCCCGCGCCGAGAACTCCGGGCACTGGTGTGCAAACAAAGACCCCCATGAATGTTTTTGATTTGCCCCGTCGACACTTCGTAACGCCATTGCTGGTTCTTGTTGTTGCTTTGGCAGGTCCACATGTGTACTTTTCCACCCACCACATCTCTTTCCTTGGCCTCCAAACAAATGCCGTGTCTGGCTTTGATCAACCCGGTCGATGCATCGTACGTCCATTGTTGGTTTTTGTTCTTGGTGTTGCAACTCCACATGCGCACTGTCCCTCCCCGTCGATTTCGTGTGGGTGCGTCCAAACAGATGCCGTGCCAATTTTTAATGCGTCCATTGCCCGCCGCCGGAATTTTGGGGGTCACACACCCTAAATATTGCACGTCGGGGTCCACGAGACTGTCCCGAAACGCCGATTCTGGAATCACTTGAAACGTGGACATGCCGGGCCCTTTCCATTGAAGGACAAGGCCACTCTGGCCGGTTCTATCGCTGAACGTGCTTTCAAACGGGTACCTTCCCTTGACCAATTCCACGGCGGCACTCGTTTTCCAACGGGGGGAGTGGCAACCTAAATCGGTCAACGTTCGAGTGCCATCAACAGTCCTGTTGTTGACACATTGGTGTGTGTGTTAAAGAACGCACGTGCATGGTTGAGAAGATTTCCAACAATAAGAGCCCCACAAAAGAAGACCCCCAAAACAAAAATGCAAGTCAAAAAAAACAATCAAAACACAATGTTAGGAGAAGGAGTCGTTGTTGCTTGTGGATCAACCGACGATTCAACCGCAGTCGTTTCAACCACTTACACGGTGACGCAATCGTCGCTTTTGGCTTTGAAGACGTATGTACCCGTTTGACGAATGCGTAACATGCCCGTGAACCGAACTTTGATGTGGTGGGCGTAGAGTGGGCCAAAATCATACTGCAGCAAAGGCGAAGGTCCTTTCATTTGTTTGAAATTGAATGAATTAAACTCCACCAAAGGCACGTACAACGATTTGGGCGTGCCTAAATTGCTTCCGATCTCGTCGCATCGGCATTGGTCGCTGTTGGATTGGTCTTTCGAGGAATAAATTTCCATCAACAGACCTCGTTCCGTCAGCACAACTTGGTTCGGGGACAGTTGTTCAAAGGTGGCGTTTGGTGTGGGTACCTGAAATAAAACGTGCGTGAAAAGTGTCAGCATTGTGATGTGGGTCGTACAATGAATCGGATGAAAGGATTGAAACCGTATTGAAAATGAGGAGACAAGGAGGAAAGCATTGCTTACCCCAATCATGTGTACCACCGGTATTTGCAATGGATTTTGATCGCGTGCTTCCACGTCGATGGTGATGGGGTCGCCAATCGCACCACTGACAATGCCACTGGCCGGCAAGTTTAAAAACGTCAGGGAGGCCGGGGCATCTTCGCTGCACGTGGAACGCATGGTGTTGGATTGAGGTTCGTAACGAACGGCGTCCGCCACCACAATGCCTGTTTTTTAAAAAAAAGGATGTGAAACATCGAAAATGTCGATTCGTATTGATCGTGGTCGTTGTGTTCATTGTGTTCATTGTGTTCATTGTATTCAATTGCATTCATTGTATGCAAAAAAATAAAGACATCAAAGTAAAAAACAGAGGTTCGTCTATGAGTACGCGTCCCAAAGTTGATCTTTTGATCGGTACTAAACGTTGCACAAAAGAGGAACAACCAACGTGTACCACCATCCAAACAGCACGTACCATTGCTGTTTTCACTGGAAATTCGCACGTAGCCCGCTACGGCGTCCCGTCCATACACTTTGACTTCGCACAAGGAAAGCCCAGGGTTGTCGTTGTTGGGGAAATTGTGTTGACTGATAATGTCCACGTATCGGCCAGACAAACCACCAATGCCACTGCTGGTCGAAGTACCTGTCAAAAACATTGAGAAAAGCATTGAGAAAAACAATCGAAAAACGATGAGCATTGATCGTGTTGAGCCCAAAGTGATCCAAGGGCTCTCTTTTTCCAGTGGGATCGGTACTCCCAAGCTACCGAGTACAACTCAACATGTACCACCCATCACGTACCACAATGCACACGCGCAACGGTGCCTTGCGCGTTCACCAAGCCAGTCACGGCATCCGCGTCTCCTCCTTGGCACAAGTCATTGTTGGTGTTTTGCAATTGTGTGCCCACCCGAACGTGAAAATGATTGGACGAATTGTCCTTCAGGTTGGCGACACCCACCACCACCACTTCTTCAATCGATTGAACCGTGCCTAAATCCACCCGCCACCAATTGTCTAGTTGGCCGCCCCGTGTTTTCATGCAAGTAGCGGCCCCAGAAACATCGCCAACGGCACTGCTGCCCGAGGCACTGCTCGAGGAGAAAGAAGCAGCCGCCGTACCTCCTTCCACAAAGATGCCGTTGTTGGTCATTCCGTCCACTGCCAAAGAGGAGACGCCGCCTTGGTCGTTGCTGGATTGGCTGGTGGGTTGGTGCAGGGCCAAATTGATGGCTTGAGGGTCAAACGTGTACAACCCCAACAAGTGCCAGTTCGCATCGGCGGTGGCACTGCTGTCCAAGAGGTGCACCTTGCAAAAATAAACCAGAAGACAAAATGAACAATACGACAAAGTCAATGATGAGTCAAAATAAATGATGCGCCAAAACAATCGTTTAATAGAAAATCAAAATGAGCCAGAATGACATCAAGTAGAAACCAGTACAAACACACAACACCAAGAAGAGTCCAGCATCGCCACTCACCTCCACGCCACCCGTGTGCCTCACTTGGACGTGTACGTTGGTGGCCATTCTTCTTCGGTTGCGAGCATTTCTTTCCGGAAACCGAACGTACACGTTGTACTGCCCTCCTTCGTAATGGCTGCCCATCGGGGGTGCTTGAAACAGGGCGATGCTTTTCGTATCTGTGTTCATCATGGATACCAAGAATACCAAGAATAATGAATGAACAATGAACGAACAAATCCAAGAAATAAATCCAAACACAAATGACCAGAAAACGTGACCAGAGAACGTGGGTCACACGGTGTTCAAAGAATGACAACCAACAAAAAATAAAAACAAAAAAAACATGTTAGTTTGGACAAGTCTCCCAAAATATTTTTCTATTTGATCCGCCTCAACGTGTTGTACAACAGTATAGCACGCACGTGTGTCGTCTTGGCATGCTTTTGGGTGGCAGCGCTGCACCACCGCGTCCCAACAGAATGCATTGGTTTCACACTGCGCTTGCGTGCTGCTTTTGCTCATACGACGAAGGTGGTTGAGGCTGGGGGTGCAGTACCTGTGGTAACGATGGGACAACAACAAAGGGGATTGCTTGGGTGAGGATGGTTCTCTCAAGTATGCAGTCCACAGCAGTACACACAACAGTACACGCAACAGTACACACAACAGTACACGCAACAGTACACACAAAACAGTACACACAAAACAGTACACACAAAACAGTACACACAACCAGTACACGCAAGCGTTTAA
>Ga0115007_10002814_pt1 | contig 10626 bp, 10 predicted proteins | sample ArcOceMetagenome_2_FD_87166 | JGI IMG/M metagenome (GOLD analysis project Ga0115007, IMG submission 87166) | Marine eukaryotic phytoplankton communities from Arctic Ocean - Arctic Ocean ARC135M Metagenome | ecosystem: Environmental > Aquatic > Marine > Oceanic | place: Arctic Ocean | collected...
CCATTAGCAACAGCAACAGCATTTGCTTGTTGCATTCTGGTATGATTTTTCTTCGAATGAACGATCATATATGGGTGGTCTACAGCTTGGCGCATTTTCGTTAATAAATCGAAGATATGGCTGAAAAGTGAAGTATTATCAGTATATCAAAATTTAAAACAAGACGGGTGAGATATTATAACTCATGCTGATCGATTCAGTATACACATCAAATGAAATCAATTATACCTACGCATAGTTGTTTAACAGAGTCCCTTCTGCTACATAGTCATCAAAAGAGCTCTTGGTTTGGGTGTAAAGGGCATTATAGAAATCCTCTTCCCGTGGATGTAGACGAATCGGTTTGATAATCACAGTTCTCGGGGGTAATTTTAAATCTTCTGCGCGACTTTCTTTCGTTCTACGAAGAAGACACCTGTCCAACACTTCTTCCTTCAGTTTCATCATTGCTCGGCGCCCGTCTCCGGTATAGCCTTCACGCTGAATGACATTAAGAACGTGCTTGTTGAAGTGAGAGAAGTGTTGAGTACTTCCACAACCACAATCGCGGCACTTGCCGTGGTCCATTCTGTAGTAAATACTTTTGCAGTCACAGCCGTCGCGGCGACAAAAGTAGTGTGCCATGGGATCAATCCTTAGGAACCTGATAAGAGAATAGAGTTCTCCGACCCTGTTTTGTAACGGAGTTCCAGATAGACACCAGCGATGAATTCCGGTCATATGAAATGCAGCTGATGACGTGGATGAAGATCTAGACTTGATCATATGGGCTTCATCAAGAACAATCCGCCACCAGCAAATGGTATGAAGAACACTTTCCTTGTACCCTTCCATTGCCTTTTCTTTCAATGCTTCCATGTCAATACCTTTCAATGGATCGTCATCGTCATCGTCACCAGGAACCGATTTCTTGGTTGTCTTCTTAGCTTTTCCTGGGCCCTTTTTTGCAGGGAATTTTTTCTTTGCACTTTGCTTAACCATAGATAGGGCAAGCTTCTGTCTTTTTTGAGCGCGGACGACATCAGCATCATTTTCTGAATCACTATCATCTTCATCAGAGGAGGACGAGTCAACATAATCTTTATTCGACATTTGTTTTTTACCTTTCGTGGCAGCCGCGGAACGGATTGGAGCCGGACTATCATCAGAGCTCTCATCATCCGAAGAATACTGATTGTCGTCCGAAAACGAATCAGAGTCATCTTCGTTTCCACCAGCCCAGTCCTTAGAGGAGTCAGTTAGCTTTCGTTTCGCCGTTCGGGCAGCTGCTCTAGAAGGGCGTTTGGAAGTCAAATCTAGATCGTCTGGTACTGATAGATCACTGTCACTATCGTATCCTTTGGTCGAACTTGCGCGAATAACTTTTTTTGCTTTCTTTTTCTGAACTAGAGATGTCTTTGACGATTTCTTGGAAGCAGTTTTAGTTGGTTCGGGTTTCATTGACTTCTTCTTTTTGTTGCCACTGGTACCACTGGTGCCACCACGTGAACTACCAGCTGTCCGACGTTGTCGAGATTGCGCCTCGGTACGCTGAGCAGTCTCACCACAAAAATATTTCAGATGTACTCCAAGTTTGTCCATCTTGAAAGCACGACCGCAATTTGGACATTTTACTTTGTTTGGAGACACCATTTTCCTGAAATCCGCTTCAAGTACTTGGTAGGTAGTAATCACAACATCATACTTGCAAAGGATCTCTCTTGGACACATCTTATGTCTATTATTTCCGTGATAAATACAAATAGTCAAGGCATTTTCTTCTGTAAACTTCTTAATTTCTTCTTGCCACTGAGTTAGAGCGATCAATGGACAAACGACCAGCGTGCCACCTCGGGCACCAATAGGTTCTACACCCTTTTTCTTTTTAGTGACCAATACTTGGTCGGGAACATCAGCCATTTTCAAATTGTGATGGCAGTCTTTCAGTGCATCTTTCCACAAGATATCTTCTTTAATTCGCTCTTGTAAATCAGGAGCAGAGGGAGAATGTTTGCTTAAAGGTTTAGTGTGTTGCAATTTAGGTCGGTTATCTAACATAGTGGTAATAGTTTGGATTGTCTTGCCCATCCCCATTTCATCTTCATGGGTGGATGAAAAAAGAAGAAAAAGAAAAGAAGAACGGTTCATAGAAAAAAAGAAGAGAAAATTAGCGCTAGCGCTAGAAACCAGTTACATCAGGTTGATAATAGAAAATGGTACATAATTATGATCTTACCTGCCAAAATACCCCCTTTTACTTCTTTTAAATTGAGTTCCTGGTTGTACATCCAACTAACACCTTCTTGTTGAAAGGGCAATAAATTCCCTACTAAACCTTTGGGTGCCTCCCTAAGTACACCCTGAAACGCGGTTTGAATAAGCTCGTCGGGTTTCATCTCCTTATTTTCTTCATCGATGCGCCGTTCTGATTCTTCCAATTGTTGTTTCAGTAGTAATCGGTCTTCTTCTTTTAGTTTGCGCCAACCTCCCACCTCGTTGATTTTAGTAATCTCACTAGGAAAAATTTGGCATTTAAGATGACGGTAAGATACAAACCCAGGTTTACCACGAAACATCGGCCGACATGAAGCTCGAATTGCATTCTTTTCAATTTTTTCATCACAACTTCTACAGGTAGCCCGACCTGTAGTGGAATATTCAATTCTGAATGGTCGGTCTTTTTCGTCGTCACTATCACTTTCCGAGGTGGCAATAAAGAATAAAGAATCTCCATCTTGGTCTTGTTTCGACGACTTGCGCTTCCGAGAGGAGGAGGACTGCTTTGATTCAGACTTAGATTTCTTTGTCGCCGTGGAAGCAGCAGCAATAGCAGCAGCACTTTTCTTCGGCGGCGGTTTCTTTGCAGTAGCAGCAGTAGTAGCAGCACTTTTCTTCGGTGGCGGTTTTTTTGCTTTCGTTTTGTTTTTCTGTTTGTGGGTATTCCCATCACCCTTACCATTACCATTACCATCACCATTACCATCACCATCACCATCATCGTCGTCGTCATCGGATTCCTCTTTTTTGGTTTCCATTAAAACCTCTTCGATGGAAGGTATGTTCGCAGCTTCTTCTGGAATCGTAGGAGAGGGGGTAATTACATCGCGTGATGATGTCCTCGTCGATCGACGTTGATTAACAGCGACAGGAGGAACCGGACTCGTTGACGTGGGCGTGGGCGTGGACGCGGCAGCAGCCCTGGTACGGCGTGGAGCCATTTTATTATTGACGATGGTATTTTCACAATGAATTCAATTCAATATTCAATATGTATAAAACAAAAGGTTTTAGACAGGGAAGAGTTTCACAATGAATATAATACAACCAAGATGACTGTTTCACAACCACACTGTAAAAAGTTGAAATTCTTCAGTAGTAAGAAAGATATACTACAGTAGTACGGGTTGATTGTTGATTCGAGTGGAATAATTGCTGATGTGGATTTTTGCAGTTTTGTTCGAAGTTCGAAGAAAATAGAAGGCGGCGCGCAATAAAATCTATTATTCCAAACTCCCCCGAATCTCTGCCCCCACAAATATTAAATATCTTCCACGTGGAAAGATACAAAGTTTTTTCTCGGCACGATAAAATAACACACACACACACTGTTAAACTCCCATAAAGATATCGCCTATCGCCATCGCCTATCATCATGTCTCATTCATCATCCGATGCATCATAATCATCATCATCATTAGTTCACACTTGAATATAACCCGTTACTCTATTATCTTGCTTTTAGAATATATTTAGGGGTTTCCATTGACACTACTAAGCAGTCAGTTTAAAGAAGTTAGTTTTTTTCTTTGGTCGCGAAAGACAAATACTAAAATGCCAATTTCTCATTCCACTAATTCGCATATGGCATTCCTTCTCATATTTGCCCTGTCATCGATGGTTGCAATCGCACCATCATCGATGATGATGGTAGTAGATGCATCATCAAAATTCTCCACCACTCCGGCTTTTCATAAGAAAATCGAGGTATCGAATGATACAGTCAATAATAATCTTCCATTCGTTGCGGTCTCGTCACTGCTGAAACAACGACGTAACAGCAGGAAATCATTATCTCTACGATCATTGGAACAAAAAAAGGCATTTCTGTTGAATTACAGAGGTGGTGCCGACGATGATGGTAGCGAAGATGAGGTGGAAGCAGAAGTGGAAGCAGATGACAGCGATGATTCCGAATATGACGAGGAATCGGAAGAGGAGGAAGATTACTATGACGAAGAAGAAGAAGCGGAAGAGGACGATAAAATTATAGCGTCTGTGATGAAAAAATCGAAAAGTAGCGAAACGAAATTCGTTGATCCGTATTTTATTTCTCCTTCCATGCAAATATACACTACATTTGGTACTATCCTAGTAAGCCGAAAAATCGATATGTTCAGTCCTAAGGTGGTTAAAGTGATACGGTACGTGAAAAAGCAACATTCTTCTCTCTGAATTTATACAATACAATATCGAGGGCTCTTTTCTCACCAACTATATTTCAATTTTATTATTTAAAAAAAAACTCTTTTATAGGTTTTTATTTATTTTACAACTTGTTATTCAACAAGCCTTCATCTTTTACGTTCGCATCATGGCCAAACGTGCAAATGATACAACTCCCGTCGAAACAAAGAATCCACTCGCCAATATGGTTGAATCACAATTGGAATCGGCAGGAGGAGGGAATGATATGGTCAAAAATTTAGCATCGTCGTTTTTGAAAAAAGAATCCACCGTTAGAGATTATGATATACGTCAAACAACAGTTATGCAGGGATCAATTCTTTTTAATATGGTTATGATGTGGTTTTTGCATTTCAAAATGCAGCAGGTACAACCACTGTTTGTTTCAATCGTCAACGGCTTTATGCAACTTGCATACAATCCACTATTTCAAGTTTATATCATGGGGAGAAATCTTGAACGACCCTTCAAGAGTCCTGAGGTATTCAAACCTCCGACCACCGAAGAAAAAACAAAGGAGGAGGAAACACCCGAGACTGCTGTCACCGAAGATAATGAGGATGATGATGAGGTGGCAGCTGTAGCGGATGAGGATGGGGACGATGATGATGAAGATGAAGATAGTTCTGACGAAGAAATGGACGATGCTCAATCAGAAGAAGATATTGAAGATTCAGATGAGGATGATGGTGACAACGACGAAGATGAATCAGAAGCGACAAAATAATAGATATTTGTAGACTAAGATAGGATATTTTCTGGAGATTTGCCATATAATCAAACAGTGCTATATTTATTTCATTTGCGTTACAATGTAATGTTCGTCACACATAGCATCTACTAATTTTCCTTTAGGCTAATGAAATTTATGTTGGTGCATTTGTTTTCGCGTTGTAGCTTTCGTACTAGTAGGTCTCCTTTTAATGTAGGCTGGCCGGATGAAGATAGATATTGGAAGGGCCGAGGGAAAATAATTCGTGACCTGCTAGTACTAGAATAGAATTATCGTATCTACACATAAAGCCATTATTTATTAAATACCATATTTTGTACATTGTGTGTTAACTATTTTAACTGAGATCTATTGGGTATTTTATCTATCAAATTCTCATATGAGAACGATGTTCGTTTTGCCGATATACAGAGAGCTGGAAAAATGCCCCCAATAACGATATGATAGCGACGGCTCGTATAGTAGGGGTCCCTTGACAAAAAAGAATGGGGAGGATATTTAGAGGCAAAGCAAGTAGTATATGGGCTTTTGACCTTTTCATTCCTGACCAAATTTGAGACAGGAGAAAATAGGCACTTGGAATTGTGGCGATCAAGCCAGAAACATGGATTATTGGGCCCAAAATATCACTTGAAGTCCAGAAACTACACCCTACTAGTCTGGACGAAATTACGAAAGCATGGCTGTATGCGGTCGCTGTTTCTGCCATCAACGCAAGTGTGTCTTTTCCCAGCATACCGGAGAGCATTTCCCCGTGACTCTTTGGAACGTTAGATCCGAACAATGGCGAACCACGCACAAATATTGAATATAGTCCTACCAAGTAGAAAACAACCAATGTCCCTGCAATAGGAGGAACATAATGATTTGATCTATTGAGATTTTTCATCGTTATTCCCAGAATTCTTGTAGGTTTCTTTGTCGTTCCTGAAACTCGCGAAACTCGATTTCGGGTTTCAGCTGATCCTTCCCCTTCCAATGCAAGAAGAATGGGAGAGATGCATATAGTCCCAAAGAGAGATGTTGGAATTCCCATAAATGTCGTCACTCCAAGTTCGGCATCCAACCCTGCTACTCCCAGTCTGCCCAAGAGATTAATAACTGCGAACGCATAGCAAGAAATGCAGCTCAAATTACCGATGCTTCTTGATGCCTGGTTCTTGGATGTCCGGTTTCGAAGGGCTAGAGCCAAACAGAAAGTAACACAGGAAGCTACGATAAGAAATGTCGATACGCAACCACCTGGTCCGAAGAGGTTTACTGACGCAGATGATACTATGAAGCTTGGTATACAAGTCACAAAAAGAAATACGACGAATGCTCCGAAGGATACCTTTGCCATCTCGACCACTTCGTCAAAATTTTCCAACTCAACAAAATATCCAATGACGCAGGTTACAGTCCCAAAAAAGGACAAAACCATGCACGATAGAGTTGTGATAGCTAGTGTCAAGAAATCTACCTGGTTCATGCTTAAGATAGTGATGAACCAAGAAATACCAGATCCGAACATTATACCGAACATCATCAACCGCAAGAACAATGTCTTGTCTTTTCTTCCAGAAGGGTGCCGTTTTTCGCGCAATTCAAAAGGCCCAGTTATTGCTAGTAGAGTTGCCAATGATGCCGACAATACGCCCCATCCGCCGGTTCTATTATGACCTTGAGTCGCTAGGCTTGTCCCAAGACTAGAAATCGCCGCATAAGGGCTGGAAATACCAAAATCATTTTCGCCTACTATCCATTCTGGTACAGTAGGCGCAGAGAAAGCAACACCCAATCCCATCAGCAACGTAAGAGCTGATACTTTCTTCCAGGTGTCACCGCCACCATCTGGGAGGTAATGATTCAGCATATATAAAGTCGCAATTCCCCACAATGATAATGCACATCCAACTGTCTCCGAAAGAGGAAGGGCCATATTATAGTATGCGGAAAGATTGTAATGGGTTGATAGCGCCATCACCAGTGGACTTAAAACGGATGGGACCGATGCTACTAGAGTCAACGGGAGTATTAGCAAGGAATATATCCAAATATTACGGTAAGCGACGGATGGAATGGAAGAAACGGTTTTTCCATCTGATGAAGTTCTATTATATCTAGAGCCCCTCTTCATGTGGATTGGTTTCAAAAGAGCACTAGGAACAAGCATGACAAAGATCAGCGCTGAAGTTATTAACGACCTGTATAACATACGTTGTGCCAGACGCTCCTCGCTTTCTTCGGATCGGATCTTACTATCAGATTCACTTGCATCAATAAAGACTGCAATTCCCTTTCCAACAGAAACTGCAATTGCACCGATAAACGCTAGTCGAGAGATCATGTTGCAACGTCTCGTAAATATAGACATCCCGATGATAAGACAACTTGTAATGATAGCACTAGCATGATCGTATACAAAGTCTGAATCTTCCACATCAGAATCAACCTCTCTCTTAGGAATATTTTCTGGTATTCTTTGGCGTATTAATGTCAATTCCAAAATGGTCAGCAAAAGAGAGTAAACGACTAAAACGATACCTGGAACGTCGACACGTTTCAATATTGATGCCCCGAAACCTTCTGCGGGACGGGCGACGAAGCCAACAACTATTCCAATCAATACAGAACCAAATACTTCAGCCATTCCAAACCGAACGAGACCAACATTAATTCCACGGATTGCAAGGGGTATTTGCACTCCGTTGATAGAAGCGAATCGATAGCCAAAAATAACGACACCTGCCGCATGAACGACAAAGAGAAAGATGACTAGATACCGCATCATCTTCGTTGTAATCCACACACTAAGTCCAAGAAATGCCAAGATTGGAAGTGGTGTTAAATTCCATGGAAATCCAAATGCTTTGCCAAGTAGCATTCCAGATAAAGATATGGATAACTGGACGATGTCTTCGTGATATTCTCCAAAAAAGAGCTCGTTCGTAACAGTTGAAGTTCTTCCCCATATCCACATTGCAAACAAAGATATGATTGTTGCGAATGTCAAATACAGCGACACGACCCACGTCGCCGCGAGGTTGTGTCCATGAAATTGATATGCCACCGCATTACAAAGTGGAATCAGATACCGTTGCTGCGCTGCAATAGAAGCCATTAGAGTGACAATCAATGGAACGAATGTACCTCTCAACGAGGTGTCATTCAATTTCGGAAACATTGTTTTCGGTAAGGAATATGGACTTTCTTCAGTAGCAACAAGGATAATACAATGCAAGATATAAGGAACCGTCCAAACCAGAACCAGATCGAAAAGCTCATCAAAAGAAGCGTGTGGACTGAAAATTCTTTGTCGAAACATAAGTACGTGCATCGTTCCTGGTAGTAATAGTAGAACTATAGTATGAATCTGAGCACTGTATGATGTAATGGCATAGTTTGAATCTGTTGTTGTAGTTGTTGTTGTTGATTGCTTCTTCAAATCAAAGGAAGAAAATTTGCATCCCATACCAATCATGCCCATTGCCATAAACATGGCAAATAACAATGGTGCTAAAGTGGCAACACGATCCATTCCCCAATAGTTCATAAGAAGTCTAATCAAATGATTCGTCAGAATTGCAGAACAAACTGGTGGGAGTAGTGAATGTAGTGTTTTTTCCATTCCAGCTGCTAAAGATGGAAGCTCAATGTACAGCCACTCGAATTGGAGCGTGATCCAACAAGCCTGCAAATTATTTATTTATTAATTAATAATAATAGTCAGATAAAACAATTGTAGCTAGCATTTTTTGGCTCATATCATGACACAAGTTGAATATTTCTAACATAAAAACTGCCATCGAAACCGATATACAAAAATTAAAGGAACAAACGAAAAATCTAAACTTACCCAAGAACAAAACATCATCCCTTCCACTGCCAATTGCAAAAGGAAAAGAATCATTGTACTACCTGATACGTCATTATCATCGACTTGTAAAAGTGTTCCATATCCGCTACCAATAGTCATACCTAAGGCACCAATCCATACCCCCATCGCCACACCATCTCGAGAATTTATGAGATCAAATGAATATAGCACTAAAACTACAAAGAGAAATATTTGAACAATTATAATCGAATCATGCCACCACAATACGGATGCCAAAGCTGGTAATAAAAAAGATAAGGACGCAGCATTATGATCATAATGTGATGCAGATTGAACATTCATGGATGATGATGATCTTCTTCTTTCTATAACGTCTGTTCTGGGTGTTTGAGGTAATACATATGACGAAGTTGATTGCTGTTGATAGTGTTGTTCACTACTCGTATTACGATGGGACATTCCTGCTGATGAATAAGACGAAGACGGTATCTGAATTTTCCCATATGGTTCTGCGTAGGTTTGAGGTCTAGCAGACGCATTTGATACTGATGTCGAACCATAGCTTGGTCTTGGTGGTGGTGGTGGTGGTGGAGGAGGCAGCGGCGGCGGTGGCGGAGGAGGAGGATGAGCCCTCATTTTGTTGTAGAATGGTTATGTTTTGTGACCGTAAGATATTGATATGACCTAATATAGCGATTGTACTGTAAGTAAAAGAGATCCGATATCCTATGATAGCGGTGTCCGATCCGGTCTCTAACTAGAGCAGCTTGCTCTGTCGTATTGAGCAATATCAAGATGATCTATCAGCAGCTTTAAACATGTAGTCGTAATGTCATAAATATAATGGATGAGATACTAGTAGGTTGTGAAAATGTGAAAATTGAGATTGATGAAGAATTGAAAACGAAGCATAAAAATCATAAAATGAGGATAGCGGGACTGGACTGAGTCACAAAATAGTTATATACTTTTATGATGACATGATGACTATTGTTATACCAATTTGTTAGACTAGTACAGTATTCTGTTCGTTTGTATTTGTTGGCATCACGACATTGTAGTAGTAGTATTAGTGCTGGTTTTACTGATACCAGAGATTGTACTTGTAGGTCATACAATTCTTCACTGTCAACTTTTCTCTTTGCTGATGATGAACATAGTACTAATGCCTTGTATACAGACAATGCAACATGAATGAGTGCCTTGTCTTCATTGAAACCACGGACCACTTGTACCATTTTACGCCAGGATTTCAATGATTCCAGATGGTGGTTGCCACTTGCAGCAACGACAAGATTATGGGTATGAGAAACATGCACATCAGAGAGCTCTCCTATATATATATATATATATATATATATATATGTATAACTTATTATTTAATTAAAGTAGCTGCCTCTTCGCTCCTCACAGTCTTAGAAAGACTTGCAAGTCAGCGGACGACCCGCCACTGTACTACACTACTACACTGTATTGATTAAAGATCTGATAGAGAACACAGCACTGGAGTTTAAGAACTGTGCTCAACATTTCAATGGCAATACAAACAATACATAGCATGGCCTAACAAACTCCACCACTCAGTAGTTAAAAATCATCTCAGGGATGTGGCATAAAAAACCCCCACCTA